>Ga0209979_1000254_pt1 | contig 80988 bp, 69 predicted proteins | sample AnhtaG_FD_183114 | JGI IMG/M metagenome (GOLD analysis project Ga0209979, IMG submission 183114) | Deep subsurface microbial communities from Anholt, Denmark to uncover new lineages of life (NeLLi) - Anholt_01485 metaG (SPAdes) (version 2) | ecosystem: Environmental > Aquatic > Marine > Oceanic...
TCAAGACCAATATGCACCCTTTCGAGGTAACCGCCACGCACTAACTCTTCCGCAATAGCCCGCAGCTCATCCGAGAGAATGACCACGTGGTCACTGTCCCACCGGACCGGCCTGCTCACATGCAGCAGAATCTCGTCTAAATAGAACAGTACGGAGGAAATCTTGTCCGAAATAACCTCCGTCGGATGAAAATGACCCGCATCCAGGCAAAGCAGAATATTATTCTTGATAGCATAACCTAAGTAAAACTCATAAGAGCCGATTACACAGCTCTCAGAACCAATCCCGAACAGCTTCGATTCCACCGAATCAAGCAGATATTTCTTATCAATCTTTTCAGCAAATATCTCGTCCAGCGAATCTTTCAATATCTCCCGCGACCTTTTACGGTCAACAGGAATGTCTTTGAAGCCGTCGGGAATCCAAAGGTTCGTCACACAAGCACTGCCAAGTTCCTTTCCGATGTGTGCGGCAATCTTCCTGCAGGCAACACCATGTTCAATCCAGAACCTTCGTATCCCCTCATCGTAACTCGAAAGAGTAAAACCGCTTTCCGCCTTCGGATGCGAAAAAAAAGTATGGTTAAAATCCAGCCCGACACCATGTTCCCTGGCCCAGTCAATCCAGTTGGCGTAATGCTCAGGCTGAATTTCGTTGCGCTCCACCTTTTTGCCGCCGGCCTCCAGATAGCTCGCATGAACACTCACTCGATGTCTGCCCGGCACAAGACTAAGAACCTTAACAATATCACCGCGCAATTCATCAGGCGTACGCGCCTTCCCCCGATAAGCGCCCGTCGCCATTATGCCGCCCCCACCTACTTCACGACCGCCTTCAAATCCTCCGACGTCATCGCCCTGCCAGCAGTGAAGCGAGATAGCTATCTCACCCAAGTGCTTCATCGCTCTGTTGGTGTCCACCCCCAGCTCGGCGTAACGCTCCTTCGCCGCCTCGTACGCCTTTTCAACCGCTCCCGAATCACTCATCTGATTTCAATCTCCTTCACCCTAAACCCGGCATCGCTTGGCGAAGATAGGGTATAGCGGATAGGGGATAGGGGATAGAGAAGGCAAACTATACCCTAAACCCTAAACCCTAAACCCTAAACCCTAAACCCACGTCACTTCTTCACTTTATCCAGTATTTCCTCAGCGGTCGAATTCTCACTTAGACCGACAAGAGCCTCTTCCCGCTCAGGGGCAATCGAACTGCCAACCTCCTCGAAAAATTCATTCTTCTCTGCGACACTCGCAAAATTCCTCTTCGCCCAATCGCTGGTGTATCCCAACCCTGACCTTTGCTGCAAAACCGAGTGAGCATAAACGATATAAGCTCCCTTTAGAAACACCGGCGCCAAAGGCGAAAGTTCCTCCGAGTCAAAGTCATCGACAAATTTTTGTCCCGGACTGTTCATTTCCGTCCCGACCACAACCGGCAAACCCAGTTTCTCAGCCAATTCCACCATCTCGTATAGATTCGCCAATTTTTCGTCCTTAACCCCCGGCGTATAGTTACGGTCGGGAATAGTATTAATTGCCGCCACTCCGCTTCGCATCGCAACCTCCAAAAGCCTCTCAATCTCTCTTTCCCCATCCGATGTCCCATCCAGCCACGTCAGCGTTGGAATCCCGCCGGCGGCAAGAACGAACTTGTTTGTTTCTTGCATACTGGGAAAGGCCCCGGTATCAGGCTGAACATATCCCACTCCGCCCCGTTTCATCGTTTTTGCGCGAATGGTATTGAGAAGATTTCTACCCTCCGGTAAATCGAGCGATTCAGCAGCTCTGCCACAGGTATCGACACCCAGCTTCTCCGTCCAGAATTCAGCCAGTTGTCTGTCTTCTGCGAACAGCTTGCGTGCCTTCCTTGCAAAGGCCAGGCAAATATGTCTCTCAGTCGGGTTACCCGCAGGCGTCAGAGTGACAACGTCTTGGTCGTAGTCCAATTCAACCGGGCCAAGATATTTATTCACCCGCTCCATCAAACCAACGTTTCTCTCCTGAGCAATCCTCTTCAAATTCAAAAGAAATTCATTCAGCCATCCGTCCACCCCGGCCGCCGGAAAGCCAACCCCCATATGATATGTAATTCCCGGCTCACCAGGTGATGTCATTACCTTATCCGCAAACTCCGGCACAAAAACCCGCGTCTCAATCCCTGCGCACGCTTTCAGCCCCAACATTCGAGATGCCTCCAGAAACTCCTCCAGACCATCGAGTACATCGAAATCCACAATACCCGCAACCGCAAGACCTCTCTTTCGAGCCAGCCACGCAAACTTACTCGGTGAATAGCCGTAACTATTGTAGGAGAAAAAACTATGACAATGCAGGTTAGCTCTGCCACAGGTAACCTCCCTGCCCGACTCAGGCAAAGTCACTTCCCCCGCCTTAATCTTTTCACATAGTGCCAAAAGCGCTTCTTTTCTCTCCACACAATCTAAACTATCAAGCCTGTCTTCAAGCTCTTTTATCAAAACAGCCCTTTCTTTCTCAATATGTCCCTCTCAGCAAAAAGCGGATGTCATTCGCCCGCAATCTTTTTGTATTGTTCTTCCCAAACCGACGCATCCTCCGGCTGATACTCTTTCAGCTCGAATGAATTCCGCACAATTCTCCTCGCCTCCGCCAACCAATTAGGCTTTAGGGTATAGGGTTTAGCGTTCAGTTTGCCTTCTCTATCCCCTATCCCCTGTCCCCTATACCCTATCCCCTGCCCCCTATACCCTATCCCCTGCCCTGTCGCCTTAGCCTGCATCAGAATATTCCCGATCGCCGTCGCCTCGATGGGCCCCGTGACAACCTTCTTGCCCGTAGCATTTGCCGCAAACTGACAAAGCACTTCATTTCGTATCCCGCCGCCAACAATATGCACACAATCCACAGTTTTGCCCGTAATTTCTTCAATCTTTTCAACCGCCCACCGATACTTTAACGCAAGACTCTCCAGTATCACCCTTATCATCTGACCCTTATCGCTGATTGTCTTCTGCCCTCTCGCAGCCAGATAATCATTTATTCTCCTGGGCATACCTGTGGCAGAGCTACCTGTGGCAGAGCTATCACCCGGCGAAAGAAACTCACCATAGTCAGGGTCAATATGGGCCGCAAACGCCTCAGCTTTCTGAGCCATCTCAGTCAATTCGCCATACGATAACTCAACTCCTTCTCTCTGCCACTGCCTTTTGCATTCCTGAACCAGCCATAAGCCCATTATGTTCTTCAAGAGCCGAATTGTGCCTTCTACTCCGCCTTCATTGGTGAACGAATATTCAAAGGTTTTTTCGTTGATAATTGCCTCAGCAACTTCTACCCCTATCAGAGACCACGTCCCCGACGAAAGATATGCCCAGCCACCCTCTCCCGCCGGCACCGCCGCCACCGCTGAAGCCGTATCGTGCGAGCCGATTGCAATAACCGCAATAGGACCGCAGCCAATTTCTTTTCCAATTTTACTGCTCAACTGCCCCACAATCGTCCCGGGCCGTACAACATCCGGCATAATCTCAATCGGCAAAGACAGCTTATCGAAAAGCTCTTTCGACCATTGGCCCGTTCTCATATCCATCAATTGAGACGTGCTCGCAAGAGTGTATTCGCCGTACATCTTGCCGCACAGACAGTACGAGAACAAATCAGCCATAAATATCAAAGTCTTTGCTTTCGCCAGGGCAACCGAATTCGCAAAACGCATCGCAAGTAGTTGATAGACCGTATTGAACTGCAAAAACTGCAAGCCGGTGTTTTCATAAATTTCGCGTTTGCCCACAAGTTCAAATGCTTTTTCTCTCATTCCATTGGTCCGGCTGTCACGATAATGATAAGGATTTTCAATCAGTCTGCCGTCACCGTCTAAAAGACCAAAATCAACACCCCAGCTATCGACACCAATCCCCCAGACTTGAGTGCCCGCTTGCTTTACACCCTTGCTTATACCGGCTTTGACCTCTGAAAACAGCTTCTGGAAGTCCCAACGCAACGTTCCGTTTTCTTCGAGGGGCTTATTGATGAAACGGTGGACCTCCTCAAGCGCAACCTTGTCGGCCGAAACCGACCCAAGCATTACTCTGCCGCTCTCGGCTCCAAGGTCGACCGCAATATACTTCTTTACTTCCGCCATTAACAGCTTCTCTCGTGTCGTACGGGCGGCTCGCGAACCGCCCCCTGCCAGTTGAGAAATTTTATAACCCAAATTCTCCACCTCTGCAAACCCAAATTCCAAACACCCATTATTCGGGTACGGGCGGTTCGTCCGCCAGACGTAAGGCCGACCCCTGCTAACCCAAAAAAACCGGGGCCCATACCGATTACCGGTACAGGCCCCGAACTTATGCAAAATCACTGCGTAGCTCTGCCACAGGTAGCTCTGCCACAGGTAGCTCTGCCACAGGTATCAGCGCCGATTATTCAGGCCACACCTTCTCCACTCCCCAGCTATCCATCAACACCGCGTAGTCCCTCAAGTTGACCGCTCTGGAGCCCACCGCCTCTTTGTTGTACAGATCAGCCGGCGACGGTCGCATCAATACGATACCCATCCCGTCGGTTGCAAGCCACGCGACCTTGGCCTGCGACAGAGCATAGTTGTACACGCGGACGTCATCAATGGTGCCTTCAAACGGATGCTCCTCGTCACACGGTCGGTTACCTATTCCCAAATCGTTGGGGTCCTGAGAAAGAGCTATAGCAATTGCTTCATCGTTGGTTGCGACAACTCGGCCGTTTACGTAGCACTTTACAATCGAGCCGTCGTACGTACCGGCCAGATGAGTCCATTCGCCTTGATCGACTGCATCATCACCGCTGTCTGCGAAGTACCTCGTACCATTGGTATCCCCTACATAGAAGACTACACCAGTGTCGCTGCTCATCTCGATGCAATATGATTCGTGGTTGTCTCCTCCTTTAACCACTACGCGGGGGCTGTCACCCGGGTCTCCGGAATAGTTGACCCAGGCCGATGCACTGACCGTAGAGGGCGGCTTCAATTGTAGTGCATCCGGAACCTTGCATATGCCCTCGGTGAATGCGACAGCGTAGCCGTCGTTGTGGTCGTCAACCCACGAATACGAACCGCTTATCGTCCCGTGATTGCCGTAAACGCTGGAATCGTTAGCTGTGCTGCCGCCATTCTCATCAAGCTTCCACCAGCCTGCCAGGCCCTCGGAGTTCGGCTCTTCCACAACATCAAAACTTATATCACACTCCAGCCACTCATCTGCCATTATCCCAACGTCTGCAAGGTCAACAATGCAATTGCCGCTCAAATCCCCAACCGGTCCATGCTCAGGAACGCACTTTGGCGGATACAGACGGATATCATCGAAGTACACCCTGCCGTTACCTCCAGGTGTGCCACTCGGATTCGGATTGCCCCTGATGCCAAAGCCGATATAGACCTTCTTCACACTGTTCATATCTAAGCCGCTGAAGTCCTTCAGGGCAATATTCCAGTCTTCCGTGATGCTGTGTGGCGAAACGCTTATAATCAAAAACAAGTGCATCAAACATAAGTTTTAATTCATTTGGTAGACTATTTCTGGCTTCTTTATGTTTTGGGCTATACTTCTCTTCCATAGAAAATCCTCCACTTTAGGGACAAGTTTTCCTACCCACACACTGGAGAAATGTATCTTTATCATTGATTGAGCACGAATTCAAAACTAAGTCAGACTCATCAACGGGCACAAATGCTGATCCCCAAGGTTCTTTTTGTTTGTGATTGATTTTTACCCCATAAGTATTAACGAAATAGTCGCAGTTCTCTTTCAATTTTTCGTTGTCAAAAATATTTATAAGGTGTATTTTTTCAATCTTCTTGTTTGTTCCTCTTCCACTCATTTTAGCGACACAAAAAATAAATATCTCTGCATCACAAGTTTTCAATTTGCCCCATTTTGAAACCTTGCACAATTTGTCAAAATCTTCCAACTCGTTAACATTTTTCAATGTTTTCCATCTCCAACTAAAATCATGATATTTGGCTCTTCCCTCTTCGGTAAAAGGGTCAAAAGAAGAAATTAGATCCAACCTTACATCATGGTACCTACAATAGCCACTCTTTTTATTTCCGTAATCAGTTATCTGAATTTGAAATAGGACCATTTTCCCATTTTTAAGATGTACTTTAAAATCGTGGTGGCTAGTTCCGTGAGTTTCATACTTTTCGACAACGTCATTATACCAGGGATGAAATGTTGGAATGCTGCTCATTACTGTTTTTTCTAAGGCAATGAATTCTTCAAATCTTTCCCTTGTCGGCACCATTCTTTGCCCCCTTCTTGAAAAGCAAAACTTCTTGTGGCTTAGCGAAAAGCTCTTTATCTTTTACTCTATTTACTATGTTTTTAATGTATTTTTTCTCTATTTCAATTTGAATGCTGCTTCGATTGGTTTGCATACAACAATGTCCTAAAGTTCCTGAGCCAGCAAAAGGATCCAAAACGATATCTCCAGCATTTGAAGATTTTTCAATAAAATATGTAATCAACTTTTTAGGTTTTTGTAATAAATGGAGTTGCTTTGGTCCTTTAATTTTATCAATGAAAAAACAATCGCGATCTCTTGAGCCCTTTAGTTTTTTTCGGCCCTTCATACCAAACAAGATCATCTCATAGCTTTGTGCATAACTCCAAGCCAAATCACCCGCCGTATGAAGATCTTTTGACCATATCAATATGTTTTTGAGAACATAATATTTTTCCAGTATAGGCTTCCAACTGTCGATAGTCTTCCAACTTGTAAAAATATAAATATGACTCTCATTTTTTGATACTCTATTAAGCTCCCACATAAGTTTCTCAATATCAAGGTTTCCCTTGTCATATTTAATTTCTGTTGTTTTTCTGATAGTGTGCTTTTGTCTTCCTGTTGAATAATTCTGTCCATAAGGTGGGTCGGTAATTATCAAATCGACAGATTCGTTCTTAATATTCGGAAGAACGGTAAAACAATTATCATGATATACTTTATGGATAATCTTCATTTCTTGTAACACACTTTCTTATAATCACACTGTGAACACACTTCATCAAAATCGGGCAACTTTTTCATTGAATATTCCTTATTAAGTATCTTGTTTGCTGTTTGTTCAAAAGACTTTAACGCTTGATCAATATCGTAATTTGTAATATCTACATCTAAAATAGCATTGTTTTTAAGCTTTTCCCCTGTAAAGAAAATAATATTCCTTGAAGGGGTCTTATCACATTTTTCCATCAATTGATAGTTATAGACTGCAAGTTGCTTTTTATAATTACCTAATACTGCATCATCAATGACTCGTGGCCTTGCATAAGCTTTAAAATCAATCAATTCAATTTCTTCATCGGTACCTGTAAGTAAGTCAACCTTGCCAACTAAATAAAACTTTTCCTTTTCTAATATGATTAGTTGTTCGCAATCAACAAGTCTGTCAAAATTGTCACTAAAATTGTCATAATAGTTGCTAATTTGGTTTCTTGCGTTTTCTATCAAATTCTTTCCAAGAATTTTTGAATTACTTAATTTCAAAATTCTTATATTCTCTTCTAATCTAGCCATGACGTCATCTTTATCCATCTGCGTATTATTGAGCAGTATCTCTTTATGCACTTCTTCGATTGTATTGTGAACTAAAATGCCTACTGTAAATTGAGCTGTACTAGAGGGAGCAAACCCATACTCTCGAAAAACTTGATATTGCCTCGGACACGTATCATAAAGTGTGATATCTCCCGTAAGACTCAATTTTCTCTTCAATCTCTTAATCTCTGTAGGTTTAAAACGTAAAGCCCCAATCTCTTTCATGTCAATTCTCTGAAGGCTTCTACTGTACTTTAGCACGTTTCCAAAATGTCTATTAAGCCCCTTGCTCGCTAATAAAATCAGAAAATGCTTCGCTCTTGAAAAGGCTACATAAAAAAGTCTCATATTATCGAACAAGCTGTATTTCTCGATTGGTTCACTAATATTCCTGCCATAATAGTTCGACAGTTCTTTGTCCACATAATGTGTACCTGCAAACTTATTGCTCAAGGTTCCCACTACAACAACAGGGAATTCTAAGCCTTTAGATTGGTGAATTGTTAATATATGCACATGTCCTTTAGGCAATGCATCTTCTTTATCTTCATATTCATTTATACCGGCTGTTTTCAAAAAGCCAAGAAAGCTTGCAAAGAACTGAAGATAGAAATAATCTAATTTCTTTTTTGTAAACGGCACGTAATGATAATAAGACTGAAATTTTTGTATTAATTGAGACATTACGCCCATATTATAAGCGGTATTTTTGTCTTTCAATTGTTTTTGAAAAACATCCAAAGCAATTAGATCGTAAAAGATTTCTAATACATCTCTTGCAATCGACTTCTCGGAAGTCTGAAGTCTATTTCTTAGGTCTGCAATCAATTTCTGATCGTGCTTACTATCTGAAATAGCTTTAAGAAGCTGATCTTCACATTCCGTTAAATATTCTTTTAGCTTTTCATCCTTTAGATCGGCGCTTGCTTCCTTGAAAATTAAGTGGAAGCACCCTATCAATAATTCTATCTCGGTTCTACTAAAAAATCCTCTTGCTCTGGGACAGTACACGTTGATCCCTCTTCTTGAAAAAGCTTCAACAAATCGGTCGCTGTATTTTTGCCGGACACTCTTCAATAATATTGCCACTTCAGCCCAGTCCGAGATTACATGGTTATCCATCAAGAATTTTACAAACGAAGCAAGCAAATTTGCTTCTTTCGTATCAGTATCAACTGAGATGCTTAAAGAACTTGGATATCGTGCTTTTTGCTCGTTCTTGCCCGCTTTGATCCTTTTCCGATGTCGCAAATAGTCACCTTCAATATTAGTCCAATCACAAGAGTTTATGAAATAGTTATAAACATTTATTATCTTGTCGTTAGATCTAAAATTTTCATTCAGAGTAAATTTATTAGTATGTTCAAATTTACTTTCAAATTGTAAGATATTTTCAACTGAAGCTCCCCTGAATCGATAAATTCCCTGGTCATCGTCTCCAACTACACAAATGTTTTTGTTACATTTAGTAATTTCAAAAAATATTAATTCTTGGATGTGGTTCGTGTCTTGAAATTCATCCACCATTAAGTACACATTGGAAAAATCCAACTTGTTTCTCGGGTTCCTTAATATATTCAGTGCCTCTTTTTGCAAGTGTGGAAAGTCAATTTTGTTATGGTCTTTTAAAGCTTCTAAATAAAAATCGTACAACATGCCAAGCGATCTGTGAAATAAGTTTTCCGATTCCTTTAACCTGCTTATCGTGATATTTTCCTCGGTAAGTTTGTTTAAATACTCGATTGCTTGATTAATTGTGAAGATCTTCCTATTGATTGGCCATTTATATAGATATTTCTGGCCAAATTCCAAGGGTTCTATCAATCTCCCAAAGTTTTCATTTAGAAACAGGCATTGTGTAATCTCATCAAGTATCTCAAAATCATTTTTGAAGTGTGATAGTTCAATATTATCTTCAATAATACTTCTGCAAATGCTATGTATCGTGCCGCATTTAATATCGTGTACAGTTATATCATTGTCTAATTTCTCTAACAAAAAGGATAGTCTTTCTTTTAATTGAGATGCTGCCTTCTCTGTAAAAGTACACAAGATTATGTTTTGAGGTTCAACATTATAGTTCAAGAGTAGATTTACTGTTCTCAGTAAAAGAACTTGAGATTTACCAGAACCAGGCCCAGCAATGATCAAATTTGGACCATTAATGCTTTCAATCGCCTTCCGTTGCTCTCGTGTTGGTTCAAAATCGTAAATTTTAAATATCTTGTTCAGGTCCATCCCTTCCTTCTCCAATTTTGTAATTCAATAGCATCTTTTCTCCCTTTTTATATTTTTACCTTCTCTAAATAGATCTTATTTTGTTCTTTCTTATCTAGCCAAAACCACAATTCCCGTCAACACAAGGAATTCCACACACTAGATTATACGGGATAGAGTTCGGATTTCAATAGGAAAAAGGACCACCAAAAAAAGTTCATTTTTGGCCGTTTTTTTTGCATTTTGCGCATTTTCGTGGCTATCCTCTCTAAAAAGAAAAGACTCTTCTCCGGCTTCACCAACGCTGACAACGTCAGCAACTTAGACAAACTCTGCAAACCGAACGCACAAGCTCGCTTGGAGTACGGCTGCGAGTTTGTATAAACAAGGCCGTCCACACCACGGCCGGTGAAGCCAACCTCTCTGTGACCTCTGTGCTCTCTGTGGCTAATTTTTTTGCCCTTTTTTGTTGACTTTTGTTTGAAACTATGTTAAAATACCCACCTGTTTTGCCTGCCCCTTAGGGGCCAGCAGGCAAACATAAACCGCCCGGAGCTTGCCCCTTTCCCTGGGGGGGGCGAAGATAACTAAGAGCTTATCCGAATAACCAGGTCGTTATGAGGCCGAGCGAAAAGTTCGAGGCCAAGGCGGCAGGCCCACTACCACGAAAGCTCTCCTATGGAGTCCTTACGGACTGCCACAGGTATACGATATACGAAATACGAAAGCTCTGCCACAGGTATACGATATATGAGATACGCTATACGATATACGACATACGACATACGATATACGAAATACGATATACGAAATACGATATACGAGCGACAAGCGACGATTAATATGCAAAACAAACCCAATTTTCTGGATGCCCTAATGAACTTAAAGTCTTTTCATACAGTGGATTATGAAAATATTGCCAATTGCAAACTGTGTGAAAACAAACCCAATACAAACCCAATCAAACCCAATTTTCTCAAGGACAAAACCAATGCAAACCTCTTTGCCGAAAAGGATTATGAAAACAAACCACGCCTTCGGACTCCGCGAAACAAACCCAATCAAACCCAATTTCAAACCCAGCGCACTCTATGTGAATTCTTTTTGTTTTTCACTTTTCTTTTCGAAGCCCGTCACCGCTGATTCGGCCAAAAACAAGCCTTCATCCGTCTTCACATATCCCGCTCTGCGGACCTTGGTAAATTCGCAAAAGAGCTTCCTCCGCTCGCTCATTCCACAGCCCCTCACTCAGACACTCACCCACTTGCGGAATTTCCCCCTTCAGCTTTTCCAACGGCATCAGTCCCAGCCCTTTGCAGCCCGGATAAACAATAATTTTACCCGCTATCTGCCGATTCTCGACCGCCCGAATCCCCTCAACTGCACCCTCCAGACCGCACACAGCCGCAACGCACACATTGCTGTCAAGCCTGCCCGTTTCCACTCGCCCAAGGACCACTTTCATATCCTCAAGAACAGACCCGCTCGTACCAATAAAATACAATTGCTTTTCTATATATGCGTCAACATCAATCTCTCCCGTAACCGTCGCAGCTATCCCCGCGAAGATGTTTATCACCCCCCGCTCAGCGGCTCTGCGAACCGACCCCGCCACCAAATCAGGTCTCGCCACCAGCACAACCGTATAGTCGAAAGTCCCCTCAATCTCATCCTTGGCGGGATTATATGCCTTGTACTCAACACCATTTTTCACAGCCAAAGGCGCCGCGATCCTTGTCAATGCCCCCAATCTCCTCTCGTCCACGTCACCCGCAAAAACCCCGATACCTTCAATGCCCTGACAGATGTTCCGCAACGCATGCATCATCCCCATAGGTCCCCCCGCACCGATGATATGAACCTTGTCACCCCCTCGAACCTCACCCGTCGCAGGTATGTATTCCATAGACTCAGCCGGGTCACAGCCTCCGGTGCCCACTATCCGAATACCGCCATAGTGAACCCGACCCACCATTGTAACAACGTCCCTGCCCAACCTGCCCCCGCATAGAACGATATTAAAAAGCCCACGTGCAGCAACTTTTGAAAACAACGCCTCGACTACTCTCGCATCACAGCCGAAATAGACCACATCGTCATAGCTGACATCTTCAAGCTCCGACACGTTTGCAGCCTTGCTTACCCCAACACCAAAACCATCTGGCGCTGCAGACCTTGAAACCCACGTCACTTGCCCCGGCCTGCCGTAGCGCTCAAACAATCTACCCAACGCATCTGCCCCCAGCTCCACATCTGCAACCACCACCATTTGCCCATCTTTTTTTAGACTCTGCCGTTCTCTTGATGCGTAAGCATTTTCCACACACGCCCACGGCTCAACCATAGCCACTGCCGACGCTGAAAGCTCTTCGCAAACCGGTATCAGCAGCGACTCACCGCCCGGCGAGGTTATCACACGCTCATCCATCAGCACATATTCTTGAAGGGCACCCTCGAAGTTATATCCAAAAGCAGCATTAGAGCCGGCCGTCCGCAGCCACCGGTAATCCGTCTGAACAAGATACCGCTCACCAGCCTTAAAATTCTCCACCCCGCCACCAACCACTTCGACTCTCACCACCGCTTCGTGACCGGGAACCGTCGCTGCCTCACCGGGGACATAACTCGGTATCTCATCCAAAATCTCCTGTTCAATACCGGAGACTATCTTGCCCTTGCGAACATGCCTGGAAAATTGTTTCAGCAGCTTCAAATCCGAAAAGCACAGTCCCACCGCCTCAACTCGGCACAGAATCTGCCATCGCCCGGGCCGCACAACCTTCTTCGAACTATTCAAAACAAGCTCATCCGGACCAACCAGCTGAACGGCACATTGTCTCTCCGGAACTTCAGCCATAATCTCTACTGCCCCTTCATCAACTGCTCAATCTATCTACCCCAAACTCAAAATCCAAACCCTCAATATCCCAACGCGCATAAAAAAAGGGAGACACAGGCGAGTAACAGAAAACTGATTGTAGGCCCGTCTCCCTGTTGCGATGTGCCTTTATGTGCCCTACCGCGGATACTGCTGTGACGAAACCGTCTAAGCTGCACTCGCAACACACTCATTATACAATAAACCACATACCCTTGTCAACCAAATTGTCCCCGCATCGGACTTTTTCGCAATTTACCGCTCTGCCGCTATATGGTAGCTGAATTCAAGCACTTCCGGCCCAGCCAGCTTTCGGTAATCAGCCATACTCATACGTATCGCTTTTTCGTGCGTGCCAGCCTGGAACATAATATGGTCGTCCTTCTCCAGCGCCTTGTCCATAATAGTCGGCAAATCATACAGCTTCCCAAACGGCGGCTCCGCCCCAACCTCACAGTCCCCGAATATCCCCCCCATATCCTCTTCTGTAGCCAGCTCCACCCTTTTAGCCTTCAGTTGCTTTTTCAGCGCTCGCAGGTCAATCTTGTGGTTCGCCGAAACTACGCACATCACGCACTTGCCGTCGGCCTTGACTATGACCGGCTTCGCCACATATTTCCCCGGCTCATGTTCTTCTGCCGCCATACGTTGCGCTGTAAACGTCGGCTTATGTTCGGTAACCTCGTACTTCACGCCCGACTTGTCCAGAAATTCTGTAACTCGCATTTTACATCTCCCCAAAAAAAACTGCCAAAAAATTTCCCGTCAACAATCGCCCACGCAATTATCTTTACACACAAAAATCCACCCTGTCAATCGAAATCCCCAAATCCAAAATCCCTTTGCCGCTTCCCTTCTCACTTCGCCGCTCCTTGTTCGATATTCAATATTCCCTCCCTCTCCTCCCGAACGAACCGCCACCCCTTGTCATCCTGAGCGTTAGCGAAGGATCTCATATTTAGCCCCCAGATTTATCTGGGGGTTTTCTTCCCTTTTGCAACAAAAATGAGGTTTCCGCAAAAGTACGCCAAATACCCCAAAAAAATAAAAAAAATCCAAAACTTCATTGACAGACAACCTCTTATCCGGTATCTAATACACAACCGCTTCATATTCGTGGTTTAGGCAATAAATAATCTACACCCGCCTCAATTCGGCGGATGGAGGAGTGGTATGATACTTAACTGTGCCCAATACATAAACCCCATTGCGGACGCCCCAAATCTCTATCAATCCAACGCCAAATCCCAAAGCATCCAGATAAGTTCCACAATTCATTTCGCAAGAAACACCGTAACCTTACCCATTCGCGGTCCTCCGCGATGAAACGGGCCTTCCAAAACAATTGATATTGTCTCCCGAAACACCCAAAATCAAAAAGGAGCGACCCGATGAAAAAGTCAAAATATTTCATTATTGTTCTCACAATTATCACAAGTCTCAACGGCGCAGCCACGGCCGATTGCGACCCAAGCGAACTCATCAGGAGTATGCACGAGTTTCTAATCCGTCAGATGGAAGTCTTCGATGGCATCCGGCCGCCCGAGCAGCCGCCGCTGGTGCAGACTTACGGGTGGAACCTGAACCTCGACTTTCCTCCACCTGAGCTTTGCCCGCCGCCATGCTGTAGTACGCAATGTGCCCCGTGCCCTCAGTGGGAACTCAAGTTTAGGGGAGATACCTACGACCAGTCATTGGCGGCGATTTGGTTCACGCACCAGGCTTGGCTTGATTTCCTCAAAGGAAGAGGATGCACAGAGAACATTACGCGTGCGAGAAGACTGCTTGATGCTCTCATTTTTGTTGAGGACCGTGACCCTTATGCCGATGGGCGAGTGCGAGCAGCCTACTGGGCAAACGACCTCCTTAGTCCTGACAAAACCGAACCATCCATCATGGCTCCAGATGCAGCTACCGGCAATATTGCCTGGTTTGGCATCGCGCTGACACGGTTCTGCTGGGTAGCACAAAGAACCGGTTGTCTGGACCAGGACACAATAGCACACTACCTTGGAACTGCCAAGAAAAAAGCCAATTGGATTCTTACCCATTGTAAGGACGACAGATGTTGTGGCGGCTTCACCGGGGGGTACGAAGGCTGGGGACAGAGCAAAATCGAGTGGAAGAGCACGGAGCATAATATTGATGTTTTCGTACTTGCCCAGAACCTTTACGCCCTTAACGGCGACCCAAAATGGGCGGAAATGGCAAAACACGCCCAGGATTTCGTACAGTGCATGTATGTCCCTGTGGACGGGCAATGCGGCTACTACATGACCGGAACAATGAATGATGGGTGTACGCCGAACCCGTCTCCGATACCGGCCGACGCTCAGGCGTGGACGGCTCTGGCACGGTGCGGCCGTATAAAGATTGATACGGACGAAAGGGCGAAGCATGCGATGCAGTGGCTGATGGAGAATTTGAAGGACCGCTGTGAGTGTGATTTCCTTATCCTACCTTGTGACGGAATCAAATTCAGCGACGCGGGAAAGAACTTTCAATCCGAGGTTACAGCCGGTGCAGCTATGGCCCTGCGCCATATAGATGTGGACGGATGCTGTTGCGAGGATAGAAATTGTTTGCTCACCTGTCTGGACTGGGTTCGAGTTAACGCCGCGCCGCCATACGACGGCATAGAGGACGCGAGTGGCATTGTAGCGACGCCGTGTCCGGAAGGAGCAAATACCGGCTACGGCAGTTGGTATTATAGGCTTCTGCACGTCGCCAGCAGTGTCTGGACCGGTTTAGCGGCTATGGTCTGCCAGGGCGATGTGACTGCGAATCCACTTTTGCCGTTGGGATGCACCGGTACTCGAGTGGCCGTGGATATCAAACCTCAATCCTGCCCCAACCCATTTAATGTCCGAAGCAAAGGCATACTGCCCGTCGCAATCCTGGGATCGGCAGACTTTGATGTAAGCAACATTGATCCAGCTTCTATTAGCTTAGCTGGCGTTGGCCCAATCCGCAGCAACTATGAAGACGTGGCTACTCCGGTATCGGATGGAAACGAGTGTGACTGCACCACAGAAGGTCCTGACGGCTACACCGACCTTACGCTCAAGTTCAAAACACAAGGGATCGCAGAGGCCATCGGCGAGGTCAACCACGGTGATGTATTGCCACTAACCCTGACAGGCCTGTTACAAGATGGGACATCAATAGAGGGAACGGACTGCATAGTAATTCGTGGCAAATTCAAGCCATTTACCAAAGGCGACATTAACAAAGATGGTATCACTAACATAGTCAATTTCACCCTGATGGCCGAAACCTGGTTGCAATCTACCCTTCTACAGGATTAGTCTGCTGATATGACAACGATTTCATTTGCTACCAAAGGGCTGTGAGCACAACGCTCCCAGCCCTTTCTTTTTTTCATCCCTCTGCAAAACCCTCTTCTGAGCGCAGCCGAGACGGTCTATTGAGAAGACTCTCCTTCTCATCATTCCTGCGCACGGCTGCCAATCCCCGCGCACCCAATCTCACAAACTGCTACTATCCACACAAACTGCTGCCAACAACCCAAACTCCTACTAACAACACAAGCTGCTGCTATTGACTAAGTGGCAATGCAAGGTACCTTACATTGCCACCTACCGCCAACCCATCCTCGACTCCGACTGCCAAGCACGCATCCACCCTTCTCTCCCCCTGTTTATCCTTTCACTTCGATATTCGATATTCCTTGTTCGACATTCGATATTCCTTCCGCCTTCTCCGTAAGGAGTCCATAGGACTGTCTTCGCTTTCTTCTCTCCCCCCGTTTATCTTTTCACTTCGACATTCGATATTCCTTCCATCGTCCATCGTCCATCGTCCATCGTCCCTCTTCTATCTCCCGTCTTCTCCGTAAGCACCGTGAGGCGTCCTGTGGAGAGTCCATAGGACTGTCTTCCGTCCTGAGTCTTCCGTCTAAATTCTGCCCCCACATTATTCTCTTAACCACATACGATAGCTCTCCTATGGAGTCCGCCGGAAGGCGTCCCTTAGTGGACTTACGGACTGCCACAGGTATACGAAATACGAAGTACGATATACGATATACGAGATACGAGATACGAAATACGAGATATGAACTGTCCACATCGCATCAAATACGCAGGTTTTAACAAGAAAAATTTCGAATCAAATACGCAGGCCTCTGTAGCAGGATAGTGCAAGCGCATTTGCGCAGGTTTTTATGACCGCTCATCACCAGCTCCGCCTCCTCCCGAGCCGCTGGTCTGATTCTTTTTTCCGTCCAGGAAAAATTTTCGGATTTCGGATTTCGAGTTTCGGATTTGCGAATTGTGCCTTTCGCACAATTCGCGCGGGGGGGGTATGAAAAAGTGGTTCAAAAACGGTCCATTTTTGTTAATTTTTGTTAAAAACGTGCGCATTTTTGTAAATTTCTGTCAATTTCTGCGCATTTTTGCGCTCTTCTCGACAAAAACTTGCGTGTTTGCTTCGAAAACCTGCACGTTTGACTGATTTCTTGACAAAAAACCTGCACATTTGCTTCGAAAACTTGCGCATTTGATGCGAACTTTCTTGACAAAACTTGGGCACTCGCCAAATGCGCCCCCTAAAAACTGCTCTTCAGCCGTCCCTGCAGACGTTCGAACTCCCCGGCTTTCATATGGTAGCTATGCTCCTTGTCGGGATATTGTCCTGCCTGCACTTGCTTGGCGTAGTTAGTAAACGCATCAATCGTAGCCTTACCCAAATTGCCGTAACTCTTTGCAAACTTTGGACTTGCCCCTTGCGTCAGCCCCAGAATATCGTGCACAATCAGTATCTGCCCGTCGCAGCCGGGTCCTGAGCCACAGCCGATTACCGGCACCTCGCTGCCTTTCGTGATTATCTCAGCTACTTCGGCGGCTGCTCCTTCAATCAGCAGCGAGCTGGCGCCTGCCTGGATCATTTGCTCAGCAACCGCTATCAGCTCCAGCGCCTCACCGCCGCCAGGGCAGAGCCTACGAGCATTACAGCATATCAACTCCTCGGCCATCCCAACACCGACATTCAGCAGCTTGAAGAATCGATGCATTTTGCCAACAGCCTTGGCATTCGCGGGATGTTAGCGGATTTCTCGCCGATTCCAGGGACACCTGATGGTGAAGCCGCACGCAAATGGGTCGATATGGATGAGCCGCTGCTGCACAACAAGACCGCCTTTCCAATCGTTCTGCTCGGATTCGACGAAGTAAACCGCCTAAAAGACATCCAACGGCGATTGAACAGAAAGCTTTCCTCAGGCCCATAACACACCCACGCCGGTGTTATGTAAGGCAATTGACGTCCAGCCGTTGATTTCTGACCGCAAATTTCGTATATTTAGCCTGTTATGAGTGCCCAAATTCTGCATATCAAAAGCTTCGGCTGTCAGATGAATAAGCTCGACACGGCACTGGTGACTTCTGCGCTCAAACAGGCTGGGTTCGGGCTGACAGACAGCGTCAAAGAAGCTGACGCTGTTTTGATAAACACCTGCTCGGTCCGCGAGCACGCGGAACAACGAGTTCTTTCGCATCTTGGGCATCTAAAACATATCAAAGAAAGTCGGCCTGAGTTAGTCGTCGCCGTAATCGGCTGTATGGCCCAGCGCCTCGGTCCGGAACTCTTGGAACACGAAGCGGTCGATATCGTCTGCGGGCCGATACAAATACCACAAATAACCCAGCTCATATCTAAGACCCTGCACGAAAAGAAAAAAAAGCTGGCGGTTACGGAAAAAATCCGGCAGAGAACGTCAGACGGCCAGGCCCAGGCGCTTGAGAAATTCGAATCCGTCTATGGCATCGAGAATAAGCAAATACCGAATCAAGCATTCGTTCGGGTGATGCGCGGCTGCAATAAGTTCTGCACCTATTGCGTGGTGCCTTACGTTCGAGGCCCCGAAGTCTCCCGTCCGCCCGCAGCAGTAATCGAGCAGATAAAAAAACTGGCAGGTGAAGGCGTAAAGCTGGTTACCCTGCTCGGCCAGACGGTAAATTCATATAGGTACACAGCCGGAGAGAAAATATATTGCCTGGCTGATTTGCTTGAGATGGCAAGTCAAATTGAGGGAATACGGTGGCTCAAATTTGTTACCAGCTACCCTTCGAACGAGTTCTTCGATGAAATCTTGACTGCTATGGCCAACCTGCCGAAGGTCTGTAATTATCTGCATATGCCCGCACAGAGCGGCTCAGACAGAATCCTTCGCGCGATGAATCGCCGGCACACCGCCGGCGAGTATCTGGAGCTGCTGGCCAAAGCAAGAGCTATTGTCCCTGATGTCGCAATCTCAGGCGATTTTATTGTGGGCTTTCCGGCCGAAACCGAAGAGGATTTTGAAGGCACAGTAGAGTTGGTAACGAAAGCGAAATACAAAAACTGTTTCATTTTCAAATACTCCCCCAGGCCCGGCACAACGGCCGATAAAAGATTGGAAGATAGTGTCCCTGCTGAGGTAAAGAAAAGACGAAATATAGAACTGCTCGCCGTGCAGGAGAAAATTAGTGATGAACTGAGCAGGCAATTTTTGAAAAAAACAGTAGAAATCCTGGTTGAAGGACTAAGTAAAAAGGCGCATCTAAACTCCGCCGAAGGCTCCGGCAAAATGCAACTGGTCGGCAGAACCGCAACTGACTGGATAGTCGTCTTTAACGGGCCGCTGTCTTTGGCCGGCCGGTTCGCAAAAGTAAAAATTACGAAAACTGCCCCGCTTACCCTCTTTGGCGAATTGTTGCAGCACGAGAACGCAAGAGCGTAGGCAAAAAGCAGCACCGAATTTCCAAGCCCCAAAACTCTTGACATTTTCCATTAAGTTTTTCGGCATCTGTTACGATAACCAATATATACAGAAATGCGTTTTGGGAAATCGATTAAGAGGTGAGCCATGCAGATAGACGGGGTAAATCCGGGAAACGGCCATGCCTATGGGCTGCAAAAGGTGCATCCGCCGGACCAGCAGGCAGAAGAAGCCGGCGAGCAGGCGGAGGCCAGCGGAGCCGAATCAAGCCAGACCGAAGCCGAGAAAGGCGTAATCCGCCTGCTGCAGGAAGAGCATTTCAAGGGAGTATCGGACGTGCGGCTTCGAATCAATTTCTTCGACGAGCTGACTGCACTGAAGACAGCCCAGGTGGAGGCGGTTGCCGAGGAAAAGGTGGACGGCGTTGTCGAATCGGTGGGGCCGGTGGTTGAGTCGTTTGTGGCAGACAATGTACTGACTCAAGAGCAGATTAGCAGCGTGCAGGCCCTGCAAGAGCAGTTCGTGCAGGCGGCGAAGCAATCGCAGGATGATCCGGCCACGAAGCTAAGCAGCGCATTTGAAGCATTTGTCGAGGGGTTGCGGAACCTATCTTCGTCGGCGGGCGACGGGCCGGATTGGCAAGGCTTTATTGCTGATTTGCAGTCTGCTTTTTGGGCGGGGATGGAGGAGCTTACCAACGGGCTGAGCGAGGTTAAAATCCTTCCGGAATTGAGCGAGCCGACCGGCAACGGCGCAGCGTACGAGAAATTCGTGGCCATCTACAACGAGATGCGGGGCGTCAGCACTGCCGGCGACGAACCCGAACCCACTGAGCCAGCCGAATAAAACACCAAACACCCTCTAACAAAAAATCGTCATTGCGAGCGAGCCGCAGGTTCGCGTGGCAATCTCAACCCAATAATCAATCATCAATAATCCTTAATCATTTCTTCGGGAAATTTTAAAACGCATACTCACCGCGATACTTCCGACCGTTAATCGTCAAACGCAGCAGCATCTTTTTTGCCTTTGAAATTGGGTTTGATTGGGTTTGTTTTCCCGGAGCCCGAAGGCGTGGTTTATTTTCATAATCCTTTTTGGCGAAGAGGTTTGCATTGGTTTTGTCCTTGAGAAAATTGGCTTTGTTTTGCATAATTAAGGTCATAATTTTTTGGCAAGCAGGGCTGGATAGGCGGTTTGTTCGGGGGCCGGCGGATTTTGGGGCGTTACGGCGGTTTGGGAGGATACCTATGGCACAAGTTTGGGCTTCGGTAGCCATAATAAGTCCTCCTGGTACTACAAAACCACATAGTTGTGTTGACAGTAACATCTTGTTGCATAACGAGTTATCTGGTAGTTTGAAATCCGAAATCCTAATATCGAAATCCTAAACAAATTCGAAAATCAAATTTTCAAATAATCCAAACGAGGTTTAATAGAGCATTCGACTGGACCTGCCGGCCCCGGGACCGTGCCGCACCCTGGCTTACGACATGCAATCTGAAATGTCTTTGATATCTATCGCCCCCCCAGGGAAAGGGGCAAGCTACGGGCGGTTTACGTTTGCCTTCTGGCCCCTAAGGGGCAGACAAAACAAGCAGGTATTTTAACATAGTTTCAAAGAAAAGTCAACAAAAAAAATGATCAAAAAAGCACTTTTTTTGGTCATCCCCGCGAAGCTTGCCCTTTACCCAATGGGGGGCAGGAATCCCTTTCGTTGTCATTGCGAGGAGCGAAGCGACGCGTCAATCTCAATAATCACTTATCAATCATCCTTAATCATTTCGAAAACCGCTGTATTTTATCCTCCCCAAATCTTCTCCTGCGCCCGCCTTGCGAAAAACGAATAAGTGCTCGTGCATTATTAAATTTTTTAACCACTAATTAACACGAATTAACACAGATTTTCAAGTTTACACTTTTTGGTTTAGTGGATAAAATGAATTGGCAAATTTGGTTGTGGTTTTGGGTATTATTTTGAAGGATAAATAAGATGGCAAAAACAAAAGAATACAAGAAAAGCTCAATCCTTGAAGTTGACCCCAAGCTGATAAAACCAGACCCCGAGAATGTGCGCCGGGAGAGCGAGGACGAGATAGAAGCGGATGAGAGTTTCCAGCGGCTAAAAGATTCGGTCTATAGTTACGGAGTTTTGGTACCATTGGTAGTAAAACCGTACAAGGGAAAGAATGATAAATATCAATTTATACTCGTAGACGGAGAAAGAAGATTGCGCGCCGCTCTCGCAGTTAATCTTGAAGATGTTCCGGTGCATATACTCGGAAAGCCCGAGATTGCGAAGCAGATGCTTTATGCATTTCAGATTCATATGCTGAGGAAGGAATGGTCACGACCGGCTCAGGCGAGAGCATTGTTGAAGATCGTACGCGATATTAGGAAGAAGCAGCATATACGGGCCGAGAAAAAATTATTCCCAATTCTGCAAGAGAAGACAGGTTATAACCAAAACACATTGAGAGATTTGCTCCGAGTTTTGAGATATGTACAGCATGACGAAGAAATACTAGACGAGCTTGAAGACAATAAAGATAACCTCAAGTTTAGTCATTTGGTTCAGTTAGAAGCAAGTTTTGTAGAGCAACTTCAGAAGCACTTCCCAGAGATTATAGAAAAGTACGGGATACAAACTATCCGTGACAGACTTGTACGAAAAGTGAGGCAAAAGGTCATCGCAGCAACTAGGGAACCAATAGAAGAACTTCTGCCACTTTTTTTGGATGCAACGAAAACAGAACAAAAAGCTTATCTAAAAAAGCTCTTGATAGAATTTCTAGACAACACCGAAAAAACTCCAGAAGAAGTCAACCGAACTTACGAGCTGCGCTTCCCGTCTAACAAGGAAGATTTAGTAAAATTAGTAGGTCAAGCAAAGGAGCGTGTTGAAGGTATGAGAGCGATAGTAAAGAGTATTAACTTTGATCAGCTAAAAACATATAAGAAACTAAGGGAAGATTTGAAAAGACAGATTACCTCGCTAATAAAAGAGCTAAACAAGGCGGTCGAATTAATGGGGTAGGGAGTATCTGATTGAGTGCTAAAGCTGACTTTCAAAAACTTATAAAGAGCAAACTTGGGTGGGGATTAGTGACCCAACCACCTTTGTACTTAGAGAAGTACAAGTGGTTGCCGCATCATATCTTTTGGATTAGTTCTGTAAATAGATATGTTGCTGTGGATGTTATTTATAACGAACAATGGAGTAATAAAATCTATGGAAAAGAAGTCCCAAGAGTTATCCGTGAGAATAGAACATTAGAAGTTTGTCTATTTACACCTTATTCCTCGACATTTGAACACCTTCAGGATCTCTGCAAGAAAAGAGGATATGGCCTGAAAGTTTTTACACCAACGAGTATAACTACAATTCTGCCATTATCATTTGAATCGCCACCGACTTTCAGGAAGACTATCGCCGGACCGACGGGTTGGTTCCCAGAGGCAATCCTAAAGAATGTAAATAACCTGAAAAGACTGAAGTTTAAAAAGGAATTGAAGAACCTTGCACAGAAGCTGAAAGAAGATATGACTGATAGTGGCCAATTAAACAACATAAAAGAGGCCTTGGACGATATGCTTAAAGCTGTACCTTATGTACCTGCTGACTCTTTGCCTTTTATGAGGCTATCTCATTTTGAAAATCTCTTGGATTGCACAGATATAAAGCATAGAGACCATGTATTCCATTCCGCACGCGTGTTTTTGGTTGGGTGCAGCATAATTGATAGGTTTTACGATAAATTTGTAAGTTACTATCATAAGATTCTTGCAGAAACAAACGTTAACATAGAATACATGTGGCTCCTTGCAGCACTTTTTCACGATATTGGAAGGATAAAGCAGGATACATGGAAGATATATCTGGTTGACCCCAAGGAAGATGGAGAAGGATTAAAGGCCCAAATATGTGAACAGATGTGTAAACAATGGAAGAAACCTGAATATAAAAATGCGTTGTTTAATCTTGTGGAGTTGATAAATCAGTCCGAAGCAAATGAAGAAAAGAGAAATATTCCTTGGACAGGTTATGCTTTGGGTGGACCAGTGGATGAAGACTTGCAGAATATATTTGTAGAAAGTTATAACACTATGGGAAGTCATGGTGTTATTAGTTGTTTCGAATTTACTTCTGATATACTGGAAAAGCTTGCGGCGTTGCGGTCAGAAAACAAAACGTTCCCTTTATATCATGTATTTCCGGCAATGCTTGCAGTGGCTTTTCATGATTACAATATCTGGTCAGCACTTAGACAAAAGAGAATTTTTCCAATTTCTATGCGGGATTATCCATTAGCGGCCCTTTTGATATACATCGATACGTGGGATGACTATAAGAGAACAAAGGAGCGTGAAGTGAGCATAGATGAAATTCTTTTTAAAGATAATGAAGTAACAGTACAAGTTACATGGGCCAATAAAAAAGCCTATGTCAATGACAAAATCAAGTACGATTCCTTTAGAGAAAATGTGACTTTTGACGATATATGTTTAAGAATTATAGTCTCAAACGAAATTAATCCGTGAATAAGATATTGCTAATCGAGCCAGATTTTCCTATACCGCCCAAGAGCAAGAATCATCGAGATTTTTTGCCGATTGGGCTGCTTAAGATTGGGAGTTATCACCAGCTTAAAGGCGATAAGGTTAAGCTGGTGCGCGGGCTGAAACGATGTGGGTTTACACCTGAGCGCATTCTAATAACGTCATTATTTACATACTGGTCTAAATATGTTCACGAGGCAGCTAAATTTTACCATAAAGCATATCCAACGGCTAAAATTGAGATTGGGGGGATATATGCCTCGTTGATGCCTGAACACTGTAAAAAAGGATCCCCTTTCGCGTGGATTTATAGGGGGTTATATCGTAGAGGGGCGGCTGAGAAGGTTAAAATCGATTATTCACTCCTGCCGGAAGAGCTTGATTATCAAATAGTCCATACTACACGAGGATGTACACGAAGATGTAAATTCTGCGGGACGTGGAAAATAGAGCCGAAGTTCACCTGTAAGGAAAGTATAGGGAACGAGATTTGCAGCAACAGGATTATATTCTACGATAACAATTTATTAGCAAATCGGCATATAAAGGATATTTTGAATAACTTAGCAGATACTAAATACAATGACAGGGTAATTCATTCTGAAAGCCAATGTGGGATAGATGGCAGGTTGCTAACGCCACAGTTGGCAAAACTTCTAAAAAAAGCCAGACTTATCAATCCAAGAATCGCCTGGGATGGGCTGTACACTCAACGGAACTCCATAAAAGCCCAAATTGATATGCTCGCTGATGCGGGTTACAAACCGAAAGACATTTACGTTTTTATGATCTACAACTATGACCTCGAATATTATGACATGAAAAAGAAGCTTGAGAAGTGCAAAAAATGGGGTGTTCAAATAGCTGATTGTAGATTTCGACCTTTGGATCAAACCTTTGACAATTACAATCCAAGGCGCAAACAAACTAACGCTGATTACCACATTCACCCTAACTGGACGGACAGACAGGTTAAGTTATTCAGGAGAAGCGTGAGGGAGCAGAATATAGTAATAAGACACGGGTTTAGTTTTTATAGCAGGGAATTAGAAAGATTAGGGGGTGGGAAGAAGTCTACGAGACTATAAGTAGCAAAATAAAAATGGGGGATGGGTACAGGGGATAGCGGATGCTTGGTGCTGGCTGCTGGCTGCTGGATGGCGGATGTGACCAATTAGCTGGGAAATCGGGGATACAGGCTCTTACAGGTGCCAGGGCGGGCGCATGCTGCGGGCAGTCATACGGCTGGCTGGCGAGTCATTTACGAACTGTTCGTTGTTGGGGTCCCACTTTAGTTTTCGGCCGAGCCCCGTTAGAAGTCTTTGGTTTTGAAGGATGTTCCCTTTTTGTGCTATTTCTAAAGGGGCGAGCAGCATTGCTATGTTGCCGAGGTGACAGACGGTCGCACTGCGGTGTCCAACTTCGGCGGGGGCGACGGGGTCCTTGCGAAGCTTGACAGAGTCGAGGAAGTTGCGGTAATGGCCTTGCCTTTTATAGCTTCGAATGTTGACCGTTGCAAGAAGGGATTTGGGATATGCGTCGATGACGCCTCGATTGACGAAGACCCAACCTTCGTTGCCTTCGAAGCGAATTCCGCCTTTGTGGTGCGTTGAGGCGTTGACGGTTGTGCCGTTGGCGTAAGTAAAGTCGATATCGTATTTGACGGCGGTATCGTAGATGCCGTCTTTAGGGAATTCGCCGGTGCCTACAATCTGAACGGGGCCTGAGTTGTCGGCTCCGAGGGCCAACTGAACTATGTCGAGATGATGTGTACCCCAATCGATGAATTTTCCGCCGGAGTAATCGAAGATGTGCCGGAACTTTCCGTGGCAGCGTGCCCTGGTATAGGGTTTCCAGGGTGCGGGGCCGAGCCACATATCATAGTCGAAGCCTTCGGGGACTGGCATAACCGGCTGGGGGGCGATACTCCTTGAGCCGGGGAGTCCGACCTTTATTATCTTTAGTTGTCCGATTCGGCCGGTGCGGACGAGGTCGCAGGCAAAGTGAAAGCCGGCTTCTGAACGCTGCTGTGAGCCGGTTTGAAATACGCGGGCGTATCGTCTTACCACATTGCAGAGGGTCCGGCCCTCGGCTATGGTCAGCGTGAGTGGTTTTTCGCAATATATGTCTTTGCCGGCTTTGGCTGCGGCGACGGCAATCGGCACGTGCCAGTGGTCGGGAGTGGAGATGACGACGGCGTCAATATCATCACGCGCTAACAAGTTGCGAAAATCGTTGTAGCTGGACTTTGGGGACCCGCCCAGGCGGGCTTCATTTCTTGCTTTTTCTCGATGGGGTGTATCAACGTCACAGACCGCAAGCACCTGCACATCAGGTTCGGCCATAAAAGCGCGCATGTTCAATCGGCCTCTTCCGCCGGTACCGATGCAGCCGATTGTGATGCGATTGCTCGGCGCGACCGTGCCGGCTTTGCCCAGGGCTGATGCCGGCACAAAGTAGGGAAATACCACCGCGGTTGTGGTAATTGCGGCTGCTTCTTTCAAGAACCGGCGTCGATTTATGTTTTTCTCTTGTGACATTGATAAGTTTTACTGAAATTTCAGTACCTGCTGCGATATCCACCTGGTTGGTGTGGCGGTCTTTTTAATCGTTATGATACCCGAACAGGGCGGTCGGTTTCAATGCAAAACCTTCGGCTGCGCACAGCAGCGTCGGAGCGGCCTGGTGTCTCAGTTTTGGTTTGCAGGGGCTGTTGGTTACTCGTATTATGGTGTGTGAAGAGGCCCGGATGGTGTGGATGGTTGCTAATTGGCGAATATGCGATTTAGGAAGAATCATATGAATGACCGGAAAGAAAGTGTTCGGCTGCAGGGTCGAAAGATTTCCCGGCGTGAATTTTTGCGGGGCGGTGGTGCGGCGGCAGCGGCGTTTACGATTGTACCTCGGTATGTGCTTGGAGGTGCCAGGCATACTCCGCCGAGTGAGAAGCTGAACATCGCGTTTATCGGTGCGGGGGGACAAGGGCAGCGCAACACAGCTCAGCTGGGTTCTGAAAATATCGCAGCGCTGTGCGATGTTGATGAGGAGCGGGCGGCGAAGACATTTCAACTATATCCCAAAGCCAGGAAATATCGCGACTTTCGGAAGATGCTGGAAAAAGAAAAGAACATCGACGCGGTGGTGGTGACGACGCCGGACCATACACACGCTGTGGCCGCTATGATGGCATTGAAGATGGGCAAGCATGTGTACTGTGAAAAGCCGCTTACGCATTCGATATATGAAGCTCGGATTTTGACTGAGGCGGCCAGGGAAGCGAAAGTTGTCACGCAGATGGGTATCCATCATCACGCCGGCCGGGCACTGCGGCTGGGCGTGGAGATTATCAGGTCTGGCGCTATCGGCAAAGTTTACGAAGTGCATCTGTGGACGAGCAGGCCAGAGGTCTTGTGGGCCCAGGGTGTGGGTCGGCCGAAGGGTACACCGGCGGTGCCGCCGACTCTGGACTGGGATTTGTGGCTGGGGCCGGCGCCGTATAGACCATATCATCCGGCTTATGTGCCCTTCAAATGGCGTGGCTGGTGGGATTTCGGGACGGGGGCGTTTGGTAATATGGGCTGTCATGTAATGGATTTGGCCTTTTGGGCGCTTGAATTGGGCCAACGTTCGGTGAGCGTGGAGGCGCGGACGACCAGGTTTAATAATGAGACTTATCCGGCGGCGTCTTTGATTCGGTATGAGTTTGGCGCGTTGGGCGAGTTGTCAGAAGTGACCGTTACCTGGTATGACGGCGGCCTGCTGCCCTGGTCCGCCACAGGCCCAGCGGAATTGGAAGAGGGCAGGAAGCTTCCAAGTCACGGCGGACTGTACGTGGGTGAGAAGGGCACTATACTTGCGGCGCTCGGTGGGGGGCCGCGGCTGATACCGGAATCGAAGATGAAGGGTTTTAAACGTCCTGAGCCGAGCCTGCCGAGGTCTCCGGGTCACTGGCAGGAATGGGTCGAGGCGTGCAAAGGCGGTCCCAGGCCGCTGGCTGATTTCGACTACGCCGGTCCTTTGACTGAGATGGTTCTGTTAGGCAATGTCGCCATACGCACAGGGGGGAAGTTGAATTGGGATGGGCCGAATATGAAGGTCACCAACGTGTCTGAGGCAAACCAATATCTTCGGCGCCGGTACCGCGAGGGATGGACTTTATTGTCTTGAAGTCCGAATCAATGTCGAATGTTCCCCGTTAGAAGTAGGTCAGCGATTTCTAACGGGGTGATTTTTCGGGCAGAATTCGTGTTACCAGAGCTCAGGGCCGCTGCCTTTAGTGGATAGAAGAAGGCTTTGAATATAACGTGTATCGAGCTCTATTAGATATGAAGGAGACGTATCATGTTGGCACTGAAATGGCGAGAATACGTTAAGATTGCCTTTGTACCGGTAGTTTTGGGCTTAATGCTGTTTGCCGAACCTGTCTTGGCGAAGAAAGGGGGCGGTGGTGGCAAATCGAGCCGGGGTAGTCCCAAAAGCCGGCCGGCTGCAAAGAGTTCCGCTGGCTCCAAGACCCGGGCAGCTCCGGCCGTTAGAAGTAGGCCGGCGGCTTCTAACAGGGCGAGCATTAAATCCGCGGCTTCGTCGCGAGCTGCCGGGTCTCGAACCAGATTAAGTACTCCAAAGCTACGAGGCCTAAGCAGTGCCGGAGGAACCGTTAAACGCAGCGTTGGCCAGGTGAAGAGGGTAGTATCGGGCTATCAACGCAGCAAGACGGATGGTCGTCTGGATAAAGTAACACCGAGCGGTGCCGCTCACCGATCGAAAATTACCTTCAGCAAGCTCAAATCCTCCGGAAGCTTTTTCAACATCAGGAGGTCAGTAGAAGTAAGTTCGAGTGTTGGAAAACGGAAAGCTGTAAGCTCAGACAAAACCTCACGCATCGTCAGCTCGATCGGTGAGAAAAGGTCTTCTGTTGTTGAGGGGAAAGTTTCTCGCGATGGTGAACCGAGGGTGAGTACCCAGACAAGGACGGAGAGCAGGGGCCGTGAAGTTGTGAGAGAATCCGAATCAATTGTTAAAAGACCTGAAAGAAGGGCCGGAGCCGGGAGGAAAAGTTACGAGACGAGGAAACGGGTAGCTTTAATGCCAAGTAAGCGTATAAGCTTGCGCAGCTCTTCTCTGTTCACGCGTCCGGCTGGTGAAAAGAGCCAGTATATCAGGGGAATGAATGAAAAGAGGCAGCGCATCAGAATAGGGGATTGGAACCAGAGACACCTGCCCAGGAGAAAGTCGATCGACAGGCAGCGCATACGCCGTCGCTGGAAAGAGAGGTCTTCAAGGGCGGTGCACCGCGAGCGCAGCAGCGTAGTAAGAGACATCGATAGGCATGAGCATGTATATATGGACCGTCATCATCAAATACGCCGCAGAATAGTCCAGCCGAGGTTTCGTTTTGCTGTGCGCTACAACTGGGGGACGTACGGGACGTTCCGGTATGTCTGGCCCTACTATCACCGTAGGTACGTGTTTGTCAGCCTGGGCGGATACTGGCCTATAGGATACAGATACACCCGCTATTACTGGTATGGCTGCCATCCTTACTATTGGTACGGCTACTATCCTATCGCTCGTGAAGTAACGGGTGATTCGTATAACTACTACACATACAACTACTACGACGATACCGCCGCAGTTGAGTCCGACGAGACAACGTGTGGTATTGACGCTGTTGACCATACTACGTTCGCAGATATTCGTGAAAGGCTTGCGCAGGAGGCGGTTGAAGAACCCGAAGAAGCGACCCTGGCCGACAGGTACTTCGAAGATGCTGTCGGCGCTTTCGAAGCGGGCGATTACAACACGGCCGCTGAACTGTTCGCCAGGGCAATGGAGCTTGCACCTGATGATATGATACTTCCGTTCGCCTACTGCCAGGCCCTTTTCGCAGGTGAGAAGTATTTAGAAGCGGCTGAGGTTCTTCGGGCAGCTCTCCGTAAGGAGTCCATAGGACTGGCGAAGGTTTCGCCTGAGAAGGAAGGCGTTTTTTATCCGCGCGGACTGTATCCGGAGGAAGATATCCTCTTCGACCAAATTGACGAGCTTGCTGAAAAAGCGGAGCTCTACAGCTTCGACAGCGACCTGCAGCTTCTTTTGGGCTATCACCTTCTGGGCATCGGCGAAATCGACGAGGCAGTTGAGCCGTTACGGCTTGCCAACCAGGATTTGGAAAATGCATCTTCTGCGGCAGTGCTGCTTAGCCTTGTGGAAAAAATGAGAATCCAGAGCGCTGAAGATACCGGCGAATAGGTTTCCTGCCGGAGGGCGGAGCAATGATAAAGACAGAGCTGATGACATTGACAGCCGCCATATTTTTCACGGTCGTGTCGGTATCTGTTGTGCAGGCGGGCGATTGGCAGGAATTTGCCGTCTATGCAGGAACAGAAGACCAGCAGGCTCCTGATATTTACGGGAACACAGTTGTCTGGCAGCAGCTTGTTGCGGGAGACTGGGACATTTACGGCGCCGATGTTAATGACCCTCTGAACCCATCAGTTTTTATCATCGCCGAATTTCCTGATGACCAGCAGGCGCCTTCTATTTATGAAAACACAGTGGTCTGGCAGGACTACGTGGAGACAGACTGGGACATTTGGGCTGCAAATATCACCGACCCGGTTGAGCCGCAATCTTTTGAGGTTTCCTATATCGCTTATAATGATGAGCAGGCCCCGGTTGTTCACGGCAACATCGTTGTCTGGCAGGATGGTGCCGTCGGGGACTTTGATATTTTTGGTGCCGACATCACGGACCCCAACAACCCGCTCGAATTTCTTATAGCCTTCTATGATTTTAATCAGCAGGGGCCTGCTGTTTACAGGAACACCGTAGTGTGGCAGGATGATTATTTCAGCGATTGGGACCTTTTCGCCGCCGACATCTGGCAGAGGAACAAGCCCGCGGAGTTTCCCGTTGCGGTTATTGAAGGGGACCAGCAAAACCTGGCTATCTCGGCCAACATAGTAGTCTGGCAGGACGACTTCTTCGGCGACTGGGATATTTACGCTGCCGATATCGCCGACCCTTACAGCCCGGTTGAGTTTCCTGTTTGCAACAACATCTTTTCTCAGCGGAATCCCGACGTAGATGGCAGCATAGTGGTCTGGCAGGATGACCGAAACGGCGACTGGGACATATTCGGCTACAACCTTACCACCGGACGGGAATTTCAAATTACTGAGGACCCTGCCGACCAGACCAACCCGGCGATAAGCGGCAACGTGGTAGTCTGGCAGGATAACCGCAGCGGATACTGGAACATATACGCGGCAGTACTCGATGGGCCCGAAGTTGCGTGGTGTGCGTCCTGGATGCCTGGCGATATTAATGGCGACTGCAAAGTTGACTTTACCGACTTTGCAATAGCAGCCGGCCATTGGGCCCAGTGCAACCTTGAGCCGCAAGAGGCCTGTTGGCAATAGCGGTGGGCCTGCAGTTGCTCCTGCTGCTGTCTTGAGTGGTTTTTTTCAGATGTAACGGATTTGAGAAACGTAATTTTGTGAGATTTGAAGGAGATGCAAAATGGCCAAAAGTATAGTGACAATTTTAGTGGTAGCTGCGGTGAGCTTTGGGTTGGCCTTGGTGGCCGGCTGTGAGAGCGATGCGCAAATCGGTTCTGCTCTTGGTGCGCTGGCCGGTGCCAGCATTGGTCAATTGGCAGGCGGCGATACAGAGTCAACCTTGATAGGAGCAGCAGTTGGCGGCGCCGCCGGCTATATGCTGGGCAACGAGGGTGACAAAGAAAGAGCACAGGCCGAAAGGCATTGCCTGCGTCGGGAGATGAACACGGTTACGGTCAACGTTACCAATAGAAATGGTTCTATTGTTCCGGTAAGGCTGAGAAGGCATGGCGTTGGTTATGTTGGCACAAGAGGTGAGTATTACCCCACTTTGCCGACGGAAGACCAGCTACGGCCCGTGTACGGCTTTTAGGCGCCGAGCGGCCGTAAAGTTTGTGTGGGTTATGAAGGTTTTGAGCGTTTTATTTGCTGTACTGTTTTTCCCAACCTGGCTATTGAAGCAACAGTGATATTACGGTAGAATGCCTGTTACCAACCTTTGGGCTGGTGCCTTTAATAGTAAGGCGGGAGTTGTGCAGGTGAGTTATTCGGCACAACTAAGTCAGGAACGAGGATGGGGGCAATAACAGGAGTTTTGCTGTGGACAGACGGCTGCGGAAGGCTTTGAAAGGGCTCATGGACCCGGACCTTGAGCACCGTCGCCGGACAATGGACTTGTTTGTGCGTGCTACGTTTGAAATATTCATCAGGGTCTTGTACCGCTATCTGGGTAATGAGGTGGAGTGTGAGGACGTGTTAGAAGATGTTTATGCGGATATTTGGGAAAAGCCGGACCGTTTGCGTGATGTTAACAACGAGAGAGAGCTGTTGAGGACCGTGTACCTTTACTATATGCGCAGACGGTTGAGGGAGGTATATAGAAGAATGAACCGGAATTTGCATTTATCTCAGGAAGGCCTCAAAAGGCTTGTCGCCCCTGAGTTAGGTATAGCTGAGATGCTGTCGCAATCGGAGCTTCAGCAGACCCTTCGCCGGCTGCTGAATAGACTCAAGGCACGGGAGCGAAGAGCAATAGAGCTTTGGATGGAAGGTATGTCTATCAGGGCAATTGCCAATGAGCTTAAGACTACGGTTGGGGCAGTGAAGATGCTTAAATTTCGGACCATATTGAAACTTAAGAAGGAGCTGCGCAACTATAATCGCGAAGATTGAAAGGGTCCGGGCCCAATTTTGCGATCTGTTTGCAGGATGGGGGCCCGGCAATTTAGGAGTAAGAGACAATGGCTGACATAAATCGAACAATTCACGAGTTGCTGGTTGACTATTCTGGTGCCTTGCGTGATGGTTCTATACCGGTGTTTCTGAAATCGCTTACAGGTGAGGAAGGACAAAAAATAGGTTCTTCTCGGGAGTTTTGGGATGGCACTGAGGTCGTGCGGATGCTTAATAGCGCTGGGTTTGCGGATAAGGCAGTGCTCCCGAATGTGAGCCTGTTCATATCTCGTGTTGACGCGGAGATCGCCTCTCGCCTGAAAAGAGCCAGAGCACCGTCACGAGGCAGGGGGGGGGCCGATGCAAAACCTGTCAGTAAAACGAAGAAGACCGAAAGACCGATATGATTTTGGATTGCTACCAGTGTTCGTCCTGCTATTTTGAGGACAGGGAGGCATCTTCACGAATAGACCCTGCGACAATTTCGCTGCCGCAGCCCAAGATGGTTTTCAGGAACGTGCTGTTAGTATTCGTTTGTATCGAACTGTACGATAGTAAAGAGGAGCTGGAAGAGGCTGCAGACGAGTTTGGGTCGTTATCGGAGCTCATAGGGAAAAGGCCGATTGTACTGTGTCCGAATGTTCATTTGTCAATTGACAGAGCGCCTGAGAAGCAGGCCGTGTGGCTAATTGCAGAGATGGAAAAGATGCTTGTTGCCAGGGGCTACGACGTACAGGTGTTGTCTTTTGGCTACCATAAGCAATATGGGATGGAATGCGACGGCAATGTCGGCAGCATCGTCGGCAGAAGGTTTTATGGCTCGGAGGAAAAGCAGTTTCTCAGACTCCTGACCCGACTCGGTGTTTGTCCGCCGGAGTCTCAGCCAGGGGATATGCCGTCCTGGGCGACAACGCTGACCGAACGCCGCCTGAAGGTGTTGGCCAGCCGAAGAGAAGCCTATAATGTTGGGAAGAAGATGCTTCAGGAGCAGCTTGATACGACAGGCCATGGTGAGCTTTGGACATGTATGTTGTTTGAGGGGGAAAGAGAGCCTGTGGACGACTACGTCAGTGCTCTATATGAGATTATAGAAGAATATCCGGACGTAAAAGTGCACCGTGCACTGAATCTCAGCGTGCCGGGTTTTTCCAACGCTGCGCGTTTCATTTTTCGCAAATTTCCTGAGGCAATCAAATCGGGCAGACTTCGGATTTACAACAGCAAGGTTTCCGACCTGGAGTTCCTGTTGTCCAAGACCGCAGTTCTTCTTGCCTTCCCGCACATACCTCGAAAAGCTGGTTCGCACGCAGGAGAAATATCGTTCGGCATTTACTGTAAGGATGAAGATTTTGCGAATAATTTGATTCAGTGGTACCGAACTTTTCTTGTCGATGCGCGATTTGGGTGGATCCGGACGGAGTCCGAACTAAATGAGACCATCAATGAATTGGAAGAGGAGACGTTCCAGGAGAGGTTTGAATAGCCTTTGAGAATCGCCGCCCAAAGACCAGTTGTGGTGTTAAGACTGTAGAATATCAAACGGGACCGAGACTATGCACACGGTCTTATCTGTTTTTGTTGTTGCTGCTTATGCCTTGGTTCTCACATTTGTAGCTGTGCGGGCCCGGGCGGCTCGTGAGTTTGGTGAGTTCTCGTTGGCCAGGCGAGCACTTCCCTTGGCGCTTGTTTTCGGCAGCCTTTGTGCTACGTATGTGGGACCAGCTTTTTCGATTGGCTTTGTCGGGAAGGGATTCAAAAGCGGCTTTCTTTTCTTAGGCATAGGCTTGGCGTATGCGGTCCAGAATATTCTGGTCGGCCTGCTCGTTGCTCCCCGGCTGAGAGGTTTGAAAGGCTGTCATACATTGGGGGATGCTATAGGTCAGAAGTATGACCGCAAGTGCCACGTTGTTGCCGGGATTATTTCGGTTGGTTTATGCGCGGGCTTTGCTGCGGTTATGGCCAAGGCCGGTGGGATTGTATTAACTGATATATTCGGCCTTCCAACCTGGTCGTCTGTCATTATAGTTGTCGGGGTGACGGCATTATACACAACCTTTGGAGGATTGCGGGCAAGCGTGATAACCGACGCCTTTCAATTCACCGCGTTTGCCATATTGTTGCCTGTTATGCTGCTGTTGATACTTATGTTTCATCTCGACGGTGGTGCGGCGAGCTTTGTCAAGGAGGCGTCGGTCGCTACCACCGGGGGGCTTGGTTCAACATCGCTTGTTGAGATTGTTGGTCTGGTAGCGGCCTTTCTGCTTGGCGAAACGCTCATACCACCCTATGCAAACCGGGCGCTGGCCTCCAAAACCACCCGGATATCACGAAACGGTTTTATGTTGGCCGGCCTCTTTAGTGTCGTTTGGTTTATGGTTATGGTATCGCTTGGAGTTGCAGCCCGATGTATCATCCCAAAAGGCACGGGTGAAGACCACGTTCTGTTGGAGATGGTTAAGTCAATTATGCCCGCTGAGGGTTATGCGCTTTTGTTGGTGGTATTAGTGTCGGTAATTATGTCCAGCCTCGATTCGCTCCTGAACGCCGGCGCCGTGGCGTTTGCCGAAGATGTCGTTAAGCCGTTTGCAAAACTGGCCGACAGAACCGCTCTGAATATTGGTCGCTGTGCCACCATTGTCATTGCCGCTATTGCCGCGGCTGGCGCCGTTGCTGTTCCCAGTATTATCGACGGCTTGCTTATCTGCTATACGATTTGGGCTCCGGCGATTCTTCCTGCTCTTATAATCGGCCTATGGGTGAAGCGTCCGCGTCCGCTCGCCGGCATTTTATCAATGGGTGTTGGCACGCTCGTTGCCATAATGTTTCAGTTCCGTTTTCCTTCTGTAATGTTTCAGTTTGTATTCCCTTTTCTAATTAAGGTGCCTGCTATTATTCCGGCTCTTGGGGCGGCACTGTTGGCATACATCCTGGGACATTGGCTCGAAAGATTAAGTGTGGAGCGTGAAAGATGAGTGTAGTTATCCTCGTTGCTGTGGTAATTGGGATCTTATGTGCCGTCGCCAGCGCCGTTTGGGTTGCGATTGCATTACTAAAAGCTATTTCTGCGCATCGGCCTGAGCCTGCTGCACGGTACCGCCCAAACGAGAGAAATGGCAGCACGAGAGCCGAGTAGAATAAGGCTGGTATCAGAGCCTGCAGACCGTCTTGTCCAGTATCGGGTTAATTGCCTGAACACATATTGAGAAACGCACATCGTCCAAACGCCGGCTCGAGAACTGCATTGCAGTTGCGTGTGGTATGCTGTTTGTTTGTTTTCTGAGCTTTTCGCGGGAAAAAATGTTGACAACTTTCACCGGAAGCGGTTATCTTCGAGGTAGTTAGAGCTATCTGCGGGCTCGTAGCTCAGCGGTCAGAGCAGTGGACTCATAATCCATTGGTCGTAGGTTCGAATCCTACCGGGCCCAGTTCACAAACCCCTACGAATAGAACAGTTACAGAAGCGGACAAGCCCAGCGCCAAGCCTGACAGGCAAAAACTTGTTTCTGCCTTGTTTTTTGGATGGGAAATTGCCCCCGATTTGAGACTGATTATTGAGCGTTGGCCAGAGCTTTCGCTTGAACTTCGGCTGGCTATTGTTAGGATGGTACGGTGTTAGGGAGATTTGGATTATGAACAAGAAGCAGATGATAGTTTTGTGGATTGGCATAATCATCTTTGTGCTCGTAAGTCTACACCCACCACGAAAATCACATCCAAGGCCAATACGTTGGACTACTGATGCGCCAATAGTAGAAGTTATCGGCGCTGGCAACGTCGACGGAGTTAAACTTCTTAGCCGCTGGTTGATAATCATTATTCTCACTGGCGGTCTTATTTACACTATCAAAGACAAAAAAGATAAGTAGCCAAAAGATGAGCAGAACCAATAGCTAAATCAGGACGTCCCGGCGGCGGGATTTTGGCCTGGCCTGCCTTTGTCGCCGCTGAGCTGCCGTACGCGAAAAGAACACGATTGCGCTCCCTGGAAAACAAAGGCACTTAAAGACTTGACCTTTTTATCAGTAGGGCTTAATATTTTCCTTAGCCTTCGCAGCAGGTTAACTGAGCAACTAACAGTTGACGAAAGAACATTCCGTTACTTGCAATGGTATCAGCATATATGTCGGACGAAGCGAAAAAAACACGCTGGGAACATTTTCCGCATCAGGCGGATGTGGGCATACGCGGCCTGGGTTCAACCAGGGAGCAGGCCTTTGAACAGGCCGCTGTCGCATTGACCGCCGTTATCACAAGCCCGGAAAAAGTCGAGCCCGAGCAAAAAGTGCAAATAAGCTGCTCCGGCATTGACAGTGAGCTTTTACTCGTGGACTGGCTCAACGGACTGCTCTATGAAATGGCCACGCGCAAAATGTTGTTCAGCCGTTTTGAGGTTCGCATCGAACGCAATAATCTTAATGCCGCAGCCTGGGGGCAGAAAATGGACGTCTCGAAGCACTGCCCCGTTGTCGAGGTCAAGGCTGCAACCTATACTGCCTTAAGTGTCCGACAGGACGAAAACGGAACCTGGATAGCCCAGTGTATTGTGGATGTGTGAGGGCCTGAATCCACAGGAGCTGTAAAATGGAACCAAAAACACTCAAAAAGCGTTCTGACTATGAGTGGGTTGTTGAGCCTTTCGGAAAAATGCGCGTGCCCGCGATAATTTACGCTGACGAAGGACTCATCAAAGCGATGGACGAAAAAGTGTACGAACAAGCCACCAACGTGGCCGGCTTGCCGGGTATCGTAAAGGCCTCTTATGTAATGCCCGATGGTCACTGGGGTTATGGTTTCCCAATCGGAGGCGTTGCCGCTTTCGACCCCGACAAAGGCGGCATCGTCTCAGCAGGTGGAGTCGGCTTCGATATCGCCTGTGGCGTTCGAACCGTTAGCACCGGACTCACCATCGATGATGTAGAACCCGTCAAAAAAACGCTCGCCGAATTATTGGTTCGCAAGATACCCGCCGGCCTTGGCAGCAGGGGCAAACTGCATTTGAATATGAAACAGATGGACGAAATGCTTGCCGGTGGCGCCCGCTGGGCCGTTGACCGTGGCTACGGCACCCAGCAGGACCTGCTGCGCATCGAAGAGCAGGGCTCGGCCCCGGGCGCAGACCCCGCTCAGGTCTCGGACCACGCAAAGAAACGCCAGCAGGACGAGGTCGGCACACTCGGCTCAGGAAACCACTATATGGAAATCCAACAGATCGTGGAAATATATGACAACGATATCGCCAAAGCATTTGGAATAAGTCAGGGCGAAATTGCCGTCAGTATCCACTGTGGCTCTCGAGGCCTCGGCCATCAGATTGCTACTGAATTCCTCAAGAAGATGACTGCCGCTGCCGCCGGTTATGGAATTGTGCTGCCGGAAAGAGACCTGGCTTGTGCCCCTATCAACTCCCCCGTAGGCAGGCAGTACCTCGGGGCTATGCGAGCAGGAATCAACTGCGCCTTGGCCAACCGCCAAGTCCTCATGCATCTGTTAAGAGAAGCGTTCGCCGCCGTCTTGCCAAAAGCCGAGCTCAAACTTCTCTACGATGTTTCTCACAACACCTGCAGGGAAGAAACGCACCCTGTCAACGGCAAACAGAAACGGCTCTTTGTTCACCGCAAAGGCGCCACGCGTGCCTTCGGCCCAGGTGACCAAAGTCTCCCGGCCGAATTGCGCGGCATCGGCCAGCCTGTTCTGATCGGAGGTACGATGGGGACCGCTTCATATATATTAGTCGGCACCGCCGAGAGTATGTCCCTGGCGTTCGGCTCATCCTGCCACGGCGCCGGACGAAATATGAGCCGCACTCAGGCAAAGCGACAGTGGCAGGGAAGAGACATAGTAAGAGATTTGGCAAATCGCGGTATCCTAATCCGCAGCCGGTCTTACCGTGGCGTAGCCGAAGAAGCGCCGGGCGCCTACAAGGACGTAAGCCAGGTTGTCGAAGTGGCACATAAGGCGAATCTCTCCCGCAAGGTGGCAAAACTGGTGCCGCTGGTCTGTATTAAAGGATAGACAGGCCACGTAACTGCGGTACCTGGAAGTTAAAAACGTTCAGGACCTGCGTGGGGTGTAGAAATGCAGACACTCGCCCAGAAAAATCGCGGCCGCTTCCATTACTGTCTCCGACAGTGTCGGGTGAGGATGAATGCTCGAAGCAATATCTGAAGCCTTCGCCCCCATCTCAATCGCCAGCACACCTTCTGCGATTAACTCACCGGCTCCGGTCCCTACGATTCCCATTCCGAGGACTTTTTCGGTATCGGAGTCAATAATAAGTTTGGTCAGGCCGGAGTTTTCCCCCAGAGTGGCCGCACGCCCGGATGCCGACCAGGGAAACTTCGCCACTTTGACCCGACGATTTTCTTTTTTCGCCTGTTCCTCACTTAGACCACACTCGGCAACTTCCGGGTCGGTGTACTCAACGAAAGGAATTGCCTTAGGCCTAAACGCCACGTCAAAACCCGCTATTGCTTTTGCCGCTACTGCTGCTTCGTGCGACGCTTTATGCGCCAAAAGCGGTCCCCCCACAACGTCGCCAACAGCATAAATTGACGCATCATCCGTCTGGCGTTTCTTATTGACCCTTACGAATCCTTTATCATCGATTTGAACCTTGGTATTCTCCAGACCAATACGGGTGGAGTTCGGTATGCGCCCCACAGCAACAAGCACTTTGTCGTATAACTCTTCGCCTTTCTCTGCGTTTTCTCCTTCGAGTATGACCTTGATGCCGTTGTTCTGTTCTGTAACCTGCGCGACGGTGGTGTTGAGCATAATACACTCAAAAAGCCTTCCAAGGCGTTTAGCCAAAATCGAAATCAGTTCCGCATCGCTGCCAGGCATCAAACCTGGCGTCATCTCCACTACCGATACTTTTGTCCCCAGGCTCGCGTACACACTTCCAAGCTCCAGTCCTATATAGCCGCCTCCCACGACCAGCATTGACTCGGGAACACTTTCCAATTCCAGGGCCTTTGTCGAATCCATCACCAATGGCGAATCGCCGGGTATGTTTGCGACAGTTGCAGCAGATGCCCCGGTCGCCAGAATTGCTTTATCGAACGAGATTTTTTCCGTGTTGTTTCTTTTTCTTTTGACCTTCAGCGTATTGCTGTCAACGAAGCTCGCCGTACCCTCGATGTATTCAATCTTTCTCAGTTTAGTAAGTTGTCCCAACCCTTGCGTCAGCTTCTTAATTACGCTGTCTTTATGCGACCGTATTTTACCCACATCGATTTTCGGCTCAGAGAATTCCACACCCCACTTTTTTGCCTCGCCGGCATCGGTAATAATTTTGGCTATGTGCAACAATGCTTTTGATGGGATACAGCCCCGGTATAGGCAAACCCCTCCGGGATTGCCTTCCGGGTCAATCAGAGTCACTTGTACGCCGGCATCCGCTGCGACAAAAGCCGCCGCATAGCCGCCCGGTCCGGCCCCAATCACAACAAGCTCTCTCGAATTATCTCTTTCAGCCATCGAGTCTCTCCATTAACCACTTCGATAAGAAACCCATTCTTTGCTCCCGGGGCACACCGCATCCGGCGTAACATTTATTATGGCCTCATGATAACGAGCTCACTCTTGATACACAACGAATTTTCTGATCTCAGGGCAACCCAATTGCCGGATTGCGTCTGCGCAGAAAAAATTGCTTGGTCGTAATTACAGTCGCCAGAAATGTACTGCCGGATTTCTTCGCTCAGCGTGTTCTAATGAACACTCACCTGGAAATTAAGCGGGTCCCCGTTTGTGACTTATTGCAAAACGGGGACCCGCAAAATGGGAATCTCCATAGCCTCCGATTATTCTTTGCCCGATTCAAACTTGTAGTTCCTTCGCTTCGCTTGTTCGCGGACAGCCCCAATTACCGCAGAGCCGAGCGTGTCTCCTTGTTTTTGTTGCTTCTTCATTTCCTCCGCTACGTATTTTTTCCGGTGCTCACTAAGCTTTTGTATTCTTTGCTGTATTTTTGCCCGCTGCTTTGCCATGCTTTCGATATAGGCCTTTCTTTCTTCCGCATTCATCTTTCGCAAATTTTCGGGCAACTCCTCGGCCTTCATATCCTCTAATTTGACCTTGTTGGATTCTAACGCGTCCACAAGGTCCCATGCGTTGTTTCTGTAATACTGGGACGACTTGGTTAAAGCTCTTTGGATAGCTGCCTCTTTCGAAGCGACCGCTGCATTGTTGTCCTGGGCCGTTTGTCTTTCTGCGGCAATCTTGCCTTTGTGACCGTATGTAATGTAAGTGTCGTTTAGCTTTATACCAAGCTCAGCAATTTCCTTATCCTGCGGCGCTTTTATGTGGACCGTTTTTCGGTTGTGGTTGATGTTCAAATACCGTCCGTCGGCCAGCAGGGCTCCATCTTTCCACTTGCCGTCCAGCCCGGCCCCTTCTGAGCCGCAGTGGATTGTATTGACGATAATGCCCTTTGAAGCTGCCGCCTTGCACGCCTGCCGATAATCGACCGGCCCCTGAGTGAAAGGCTCATTACCCGCAATGAAAATCACCTTCAGCTCGTCGGGCGAGATGCTCCATTGAAGTGACTCGGTTGCTTCCTTGATTACCCACCCGCAATACTCGCTGCCGCCGTTTGTCGTCAGGGCGAACAACTCCTCTGAGACCTTGTCGAGGTCCGTTGTCAGAGGGACGATCATCCGAATGTAGCCCTCTTGTCCCGAAAGCGAGTTCTTGCCGTATTCGTAGAGCGCTACCTCAAGTTCAGGTTCTTTGCCGTTTCGCTTGGCGAAAATAAACTCATTGACAATTGCCCACAATTCTGTTTTTGCCTGTTCAATCAGCCCTGACATACTGCCGCTGGTATCCAGCAGAATCGCCATCTGTATCAACGGCTTTTCTTCAATTGTGGGCATCTTAACCAGGGTGTTTTCCTCACCGGCTGTGTTCGGCCCTTCGGCCCACGCGCCGCCAACAAAACACAATCCGATTACTGTTATGACCATACACACTGTCAACACTGGCTTTTTCATTTTCTTGCTCCTTTCTCAGCTTTACTGGTTCTCAATTCTGCGCCGCACCCTTAACCAGGACCGGCTCACCGTCCACCACCAGAAGCACGTCACCCCGAAGGGCGATGCTGCCCTGGCGATTTTCTCTGGCCAGCTTCTGCGCCAGCTCGATAAACTCATCTGAGCCGAACTCGATGACCCTTGTTGGCTTAACTTCCGTTTCATTGCTGACCAGCCTGCTGTCAACCCACCGCCTGCCCCTGCGGTAATATGCCAGGTCGTTAATCTGCTGCACGTTTGCTATGGAGACGCGATTCATTCGTGCATCGTAGAAGTCGTTGTGCATCCTCAACTGTGCCTGTTTCTTCTGTGCCATCAAATTGAAGCTCTGGTTAACTGCGCCGTACCCCGACCGCTCACTCATCGCCCGCGACTCGAGCACTGCTCCGGCTTCCCGAAGAACGTGGTCTCTGTCCTCGAGATTTGTCCCCTCCCTTGCCAGAAATGCGGTGTACTCGGTCAATATCCCGAACTCGGTTGAAAGCCGCACGATTTCATCGGTCAATTCCTTCACTTTCGGGTCGCTGCTGGAGCAGCCCGGCTCAGCGCCCATCTGCCGCACGGTGTCGATAAGCTCCGCAATCTTCCTGCTCGCCCAGAGCCTCGGCACAAACCCGTTCCGCACGTCGGCTTTGTCAAACTCGAACGTAAATTGAAACGTTCGTTTCCTGCCCAGATAGTTGCCGCTTATCTTGAAGGTAATGGGTTTTTTGCCGACGTACTGGCCCAGCAGCACGAGCTGGTCGCCCTCGAACATATCGGGCAGCATCTCCGGCATTATGTCACGCGTCCTTCCGATGGCGGGCTCGCCGTTCTTTTTCACAACCTCCAGTTCCGCGCCCGCCAGTATCGGCCCGGTAAGTCTCTTGAAAACCCTGCCTATCTTGACCTCCACGTCTTCTTTGGGCAGCACGAATTCCGCCTTTGCCCGAGAGGCATCCGCAATTTTCTCTAACAGCGGAGCGTTGACATCAACGCCGACCCCAAACGTGAATACCCGACGCTTATGCGGGTTCGATTTGGTCGCAAGCTCGCGAATAGCAACCTCCGATGTAATTCCCACAGTCGGCAAGCCGTCGGTCAAAAACAGAACTATCGGCAGCATCCCTTCCATCGGCTCCTGGTTAAGTGCCTCGCGCAGCGCATCATGTATATTGGTTCCGCCGGTAGCGGTAATGCCCTCGATGTACTTGCGCGCCGCCTCTTGATTTTCCTTTGTCTTGAGTACCGCCTTCTTTGAAAACCACTGCACCGTGTTGTTGTAAAGACAGATGTTAAACGCTTCTCCTTTTTCAAGCCCTGCGATAATCTGCAATGCAGCTTCCTTGACCTGCTCAATCTTTTCGTTTCGCATACTCCCCGAGCGGTCGATTACCAGTGTCAATTCCCGTTTAATTGCAGGCGTGTCCCCGGCCTTTGGTGCCTCGGCAGGCAGACCCGCAAGCAGGAGAAAGTACCCTCCGCCGACCTTCTTGTCAGGATAGGCGAACATGGAAGCGGTCACGCCGTTCTCCTGCAGCAGATATGAGAGACGAAATGGCCCCGGCTCGGTCACGGCCTCGATGGCGATTTTCACCGTCATCTGCCTGTCGCTTTTACGCTCTATCTCCAGCTTATGACTGGCCGAATACACCGTTGAAATGGGACGCTTGGCCCTGATGTTTGCCGTGACCTTCCACCCAACGGCATACTCCAGCGATTCCGTCCGCGGCAGGATATAATCCACTCGGTTGCCGTCAACTTCCAGCAGGTGCTCATACGTCAGGCGGACCTTTTGTTTGCCTCTTGCCTCAATGGGAAAGACACTCGAGCGAATCAGATTATACCCGATGAACTCCACCAGCGCCGGGTCCCGAATCTTCGCTACCAGTTGTTGGTATATTCTCCTGGCCTCATCCTTCGGCAGCACCTTTGCTGTTATCTCGCCGCCCGGCCCATCATAGGCAAACCCTCGCACAACCGCTCCATCCGGCACAGGAACAATCAACTCGGCTTCTTGCCGCCGACCGCTGGTATTGTGCAGCCGAATTTCTATGGTCGTTGTTGCCGTGCTTTCCAGGATATCGACCAGCACGCTGATTTCCGTAATTTCAATTGCTCTGCGTCGGTCGGGTGCAAATGCCTGTGCCCGGCTCTGCGGAACAATTACATTCGACGCCAGTTCCCGCACGCTGATATGCCTCAACTGCCCCCACACAGGCCCGGCCATAACCGCCAGCACCGCTACCAGACACCCAATAAGTTTTTTCTGTAGTCCCGCCATTTTACTTCTCCTTAAATTTTTGATTGGACTTCTCTACACTTATAGTATAGCGCACAAACGCCCGAAGGTTTTGTAAATAGTTTGTAAAAAGCGTTTGGTAGATGTGAAGGGTTGAGTCCGGGACAATTTTGGTGATTTCGCCTTGGCTTAACCTACGACCGAAAGGCCTGGTAGAGACGCAAGATTTTGCGTCTCTACGGTTGCATTGCCAGGCCGACTCTGAAAATCGCGCCTGCCGGTTTGGCGGCAAGAATTTCTACAAAGCCGTTGTGTGCCTGCGCGAATCTCTTCACCAGCGCAAGGCCCAGCCCCGTCCCCCTCGTTTCACGCGTGGCTTCCGAACCCAGCCGATAAAACTCTTCAAAAATCTTCTTGCGCTGCCGATGAGGTACGCCAGGCCCATGGTCTTCAACCTCAATCAGTATGTTTTCAGTGTCGCTTTTGGTTCGGACCGTAATAATCTTGTCCTCCGCATTGCGCGCGTATTTGATTGCGTTGTCCAGCAGGTTGACAATTATCTGTTTGACCGCGTCCTTGTCAAAAGCCATATGTCCTAACTGTTCCAGCTCCGTCTTTATCGAGAAACCGTTTTGTGCCGCGTAGGGCGTCATCACTTCCACAACGCCGCCAATACATTCGTTTATATCACCCACGCTGAACGTATATTTCTTCCGCCCTCTTTGGATCCGTGAAAAGTCCAGCACGTTCTCTATCAATCGGCTCAGCCTCTCGCTTTCCTGACGCATATTTCTGTGGTATTCGGCGACCTTGTCTTCAGATTTAACCCACTTGTTTTCCAGCATCTCCGAGTACATTCGTATTGATGTCAGCGGCGTTCTGAGCTCGTGCGAAACTGCTGATATGAAATCGTCCTTTTTTTCCGCCAGCTTCATTTGCGCCCGCGCGTAGCGCCATAAACTCACCAGCCCCACAGTCACCGCCAATAGCACAATTGTAATAATGCTGAAGTACCAGGTTCGCAACTGGCTTATTTGCTTGCCGACCCAGCCGGGATCAAGTTCTTCAAGGTTTAATACTAAATTCCCAAACCCAAAGTCCAGAATCGCCGCATGCACGGCGCCTGCCTCTTCTCTTTGCGACAGCTCGAAACCCATCCCGTCGCGGATAAATTGCGCCGCCGACGCGTTAACCTCCTCAATCAGCTTCTTTTCGTTAAGCTGGAAGCCCTGCCGAAACTGCCTGTCTTCGATTTGTACGTCTCTGACCAAAAACACCTGTTTGCCGAATATGGATTTCTCAGCCTCACCACCCCCAACAACGTATGTTACAAATGGTCCCTTCCTGCCCTTGACTATCTCATCTTGACCTGCTCCTATTTGTATTTGCGACCTATCCATATCGTCGATATACACTTGTTCTGCCGCCCGGCTTGGCGCTGTTTGCGGTGCTTTTGCTTGCTCGGCCTCTTTCGTTTCTCGAACTGCCGGTCGTCGTCTGTCGCCCAAAAGCTCGTCTCTTACCTCGCTGCTTTCCATCTTTTGGAGTTGCCTGCCTTCGTTATAATGCAGAGCGCTCGATACTTCCTGCTTCTGCTCAAATAGTCCCTTTTCCACAGTTTCCTTTTCATCCGCTGCCGCGTTCAACTTTGCTGACCGGACTCCCTGCTTATCGCGCAGATATAGTAGCCCGCCCCCTCCCCTGTCGGCCATATTAGAAGTAATCTGGTACTCGTAAACAACTCGTCGTTGCTCTATGGCCTGTGCCGCCCGGTCTTGCCTTTTAAGACTCTCAATAGGATAATAATTCTCTCCGCCTCCTCGTCGTCCCTGAAGCGCTCTGCTTCTTTCATCTTTCTGCATCTGGCTTTTACTCTGCACCCGCTTGGCTTCTTTCAGTACTGCGACCTTCTCCCTCACCGAAGCCGGGCCTGTTATTTTCTTGCCAATTTTTACGCCAAATGAATCCGGCATCGCACCCGTCAGCGCAGGCACCAGGTTAGTCTCTATATTCCTCCGGTTCAGTTGAGTTTGCGCGTAGATCACATTACTAATATTGCTCCTGCCGTTCCTTTGTAATATGTCGTCGTTTGCGGTCACGATCCTGCCGTCCGGTTCAATTTGAAAGTAGCCGGACGCAAAGTAGTTCTCCATCCGCCCGCTCAGCGGTGAAACCAGCACCGGCACCTCCTGCCGGCCGGCTGCAACGTTCTCCGGAACGTAGTAATCCTGATAATGAGTGTACGGACGGTCTTCTTCCGTTCGTATGAACTCGTCAAGTTTGCGTTCGACGTCCTGCCTGATTTGTTCTGCCACTTCTGCAAACTCGCCCAAACGTGCCCATTCAAGCCCCTCCGCCCATTTTTCAACCGCATGGTACCCCAGCAGTGTCAGCCCGCACAGGGCTGCCGCAATTATCACCGATAAAATAATAAGTCGCTTATACATCTGAAAAATTCTTAATTCTTACTTTTTGCTTCCTGTATAACTTTTGCCCCTTTCAGGAAACTGACGACTGACAACCGAAAAGCTCCTCTCTCCTCTAAAGTCTTGTCTCTTGAGTCTTCAGTCTGTAGTCTGTTCATATTTATAACCTGCACCGCGGACGGTCTTGATAATTTGTGGCTCGGCTGCGTCCCGCTCGATTTTGCTCCTCAACTTCGCTATATGCATATCCATTGTCCGCGTACCCAATTCCGTCATAGTCTCGTCCCAGACCTCTTTATAGAGCTCGTCTCTGCCGATGACACGGTTCGGATTCGCGGCAAAATACTGTATAATCTGTGCTTCACGCTTGCTGATTTCTATATTCTTTTCATCCCGTCTTATTTTCAACGCTGCAATATCGACATCCAGGTCTGCGAACTTAAATCTCTGCCCGACTGCCCGCGCCGGGTCCATTCGTCGCATCACTGCTTTTATCCGCGCCAGAAGCTCTTCGAGCGAAAACGGCTTGGCGATATAATCATCGGCGCCAAGGTTCAGCCCCATTATTTTTTCTTTTTGCTGGCCCTTGGCCGTCAGCATTATGATGGGAGTCTGAAGCCCATCCTCACGCCATTTTCTACATAGCTGTTCGCCGCTGATCTTAGGCAGCATCAGGTCAAGCAAAATCAAGTCGAACTGACTTTCAGCCACAATCCGCTCGGCTTCCAGCCCGTCCACAGCTTCGCTGGCTTTGAAACCGTGAAACTCCAGAAAATCCCTCAGTGCCGTTCGGATTTTCTCCTCATCTTCAACTATTAATATAGATACTTTCTGCTCCATAAAACACCTGCTACTATATATTATAAGCCAAGTTCAGCCCTAAGGTTTGTAAATTCTGTGTAAAAAAACTTAATTGTTATTTTACCGGCATTTTACTTTGTTCTCAACCGACACTATTGCATAATTAATCCAGCATTAAGAACATATTTTGGAAACTTCTTTGGATGATACTGCAGTGGGACGTGCCAGGAAACAAAGAACTGAGAATCGAAAACCAACTGTACTCATGAGGGTTGCAGGCCTTTCCCTGGTGGGTTTAGTGTGTATCCTAACCGCAAGTTGCACCCTTGATAAATCGGGCAGGACCAGTCCCATCGCCCGGAGCAATGTTAGTGTGCAGGTAGGGACAACGAATACGGCCAGCAACCAAAAGCCTGCTTCTGCTTCCGACTCGTCGGTTACGCTGGTAAGCCCGACCTATGAACTGGCGGAACTGATAGAAAGATTTGAAAAGGACTGTATGAGCGCCGAGCAAAAAGCCAATGTGGCGGTTGCAAGGACAGAGTGGTTGAATCTCAAGGAAAGTGGCCATACGCGCTGGGGCTCAGAGAATTGGATGAAGGACCCAGACTATTACAAAGGCCTCAATACCTCCCAATTGGTGGATGAGTGTTTCTCGCGGACAATCTTCGCCAATGAGATGTCCATCTACAACGAAGCCGCCTTTGGTTTCGAGAGCTTGAAAATCTTCCACAATGGATTTGCGGAATTGTTCAAGCGGGAAGACTTGTGGGAGGGGATCCTCCACCTGTACGAGCACTTGTCCGCAAAGCTTGACCCGGAAGCGGACTTGATACAGATTGTCAGCGCTGCAAGTCACCTTGACGAGTTGCGCAAACTATACGTTCTTTCTCCGCTCAGGGAGCAGGTAAAAGGCAGAGAAGCGATTTTTCTGGGGGCCAACTTGCGGGTACTGAAGAGATTCCGGTGGTATCTTGAGAATTACGATCCGGAGAAATTGGGCACCGGTGGGTCCCCCGGCTTCTTCCGGGAGCCTTGCAGTGTGGCACGGGTGGCATTGATGCTGGCAAAGCAGGTGGACCCAAAAAGATACGCTGAGATCGAACCGGCGGTAACAAGTGTACGATGGACAAAAGAGCAGAAAATCGAAGATCTCAAAAGGTTTATTAATCTTGTCATTACGAATCTGGAAGGCTTTGTTAGTAATGAAGACACCGCATCGCTGCTGAAAATACTGCGAGAGCAAGAACGAATGGTTCGTCGAAGCTAATTGTTATGAGGCACAGTCTTTTTGGTTAATGCGACACGCCTGCCGCCCTTAGCAGTAAGATCCAACCTGACCGTTTGTAAATATTCCGTAAAAAAACTCAATTGTTATTTTACCGGCATTTTACTTTGTTCTCAACCGTTATTGTTTGATACTTGATTTAGTTCGAAACCCTATTTCAAGACCTTTTTGAAAGGAGCGCAAAATGAAAAGTAAAGTACAAATCCTCGCACGGGCAATCGCGGTGGTTGTCTTCTTGGCCATGCCGGCGTTTGCCAGGGCACAGTCAGCCTCCGGCACCGATACTGACGAGGAAAACCCACACCTGTGGAAACCACGGGTACAGTCCGTTGCCGTCTTCAAGAACGACCTCGGCTTCTTCATCCGCCAGGGACAAGTCGGTCTTCGCGAAGGCTGGTGCGTGGCACGCCAGGTCCCTCCCGCCGCTTTCGGAACGCTCGCAATCTACTCGGTTAACAAAGACCACCTCGTCGACATCGTCGGCTCAGGCCCGGGCGAGATTGTTGATTTCGATGATGAGGATGCTCCCAAAGACGCAGCCTACAAACGAACTCGCCTCGATGCCAGCAGGAACCTCAAAGTCCAACTGACCTACAAACACAAAGGCACAGACCGCTCCGCCGCCGGAAAGCTCGTCTCCGTGGGCCCGGAGTTCGTCGTACTTGAGAATCAGGACAACAGCTTTGCCGTGCCCCTCGAAGGCATCTCAAAAATGCAGATTCTCGAGCTGCCTCTCCGCGTACACCTCAGCAGCGAAGGAGAGAATTCCCCGAAAAAGACCGAGCTCGGAATGGCTTACCTTCGAAAGGGTATCACCTGGATACCTGAGTACACCGTCAAGGTCCTCGATGACAAAACAGCAGAACTCACCTTGCGCGGAACACTGGTTAACGAGGCTGAAGACCTTATTCACTGCGACGTTCATTTTGTCGTAGGCGTCCCGCACTTCTTGCACACCGATTATTTGGCCCCCATTGCAGTCGGACAGGCCATCCGGACCATAGGCTCTGCCGTGGCCCCACGGCAGATAGCGATGCAAATCACAAACAACGCCATAATTAGCTCAAACGTAGCCGGCGCTGACCAGTTCGTCCGTTTCGAGGAGGTTAAACCTCCCCCCAGCGAAGTCGGCAAGCTCTTGGGAAACCTCCCGAGGATGGCCGGTGCCGCCGCTACCGACTACACCGTTTACACAAAAGACGATATGAGCCTCCGCCGGGGAGAAAAAGCTATTGTCACCCTCTTCGTTAAGAAAATCAGCTATTCGCACGTTTACCGCTGGTCCCCGCCCGAAAAGATGAAGCATTTCCTCGTTCTTCACAATAGCACCGACACCGCCTGGACAACCGGACCCTATCTGGCCGTCAGCGACAGCCGACCACTCAGCGAGGACCTTCTAAAGTACACACCTAAAGCCGGCAAATGTGAGATCCCCGTAACCCAGGCTGTCAACATTGCTCATGACAAATCTGAGTCTGAAATCGACCGAAAACTAAAGGCCCATTCACCGCGAGAAGACCGCTTCCTGGACCTGGTCACGATCCAGGGAAAACTAAAACTCCGCAACTTCGAAAAGCAAACGGCTAATATCATCATTGAGGTTTCCGTCCCCGGCAAACCTCTCTCGGCTTCAGACGAAGGCCTGATTCTGGCTGACCCCACAAAGTTGAGGCTCACAGAACGGGCAGGAACCATTCGATGGGAACTCACTCTTAAACCGGATGAGACAAAAACTCTGACTTACAAATACGAGCGATATGTCCGCTCGGATTGATAGTCCAGTACGCTGCTGCGCTATTGCTCCCGTCGCGGACGGACTGTTTACGACCTTTTGTCAGACCGGCCCAAAGCGAGCACAAGAAAAATGCGCCTTTGCACTCGTAACCGCGGTAATTTGCTTGCAATATTACCCGGCGGGATGTAAAGTATCGCCGAGTCCATAGGGCCGTGTCTTTCTTTAGACGGTTCTACTCAGGGCGATTAGCTCAGCCAGGTAGAGCAGCTGACTCTTAATCAGCGGGTCACAGGTTCGATTCCTGTATCGCCCAATAAACACCTCTGAAAAACCACACTTACAAACCGAGCACAATCTATCAGTTCGATTACGACACGCAGTTAAAGCCTTAATCAAAACCGCTATGGACAATAATAAACGCAGGCGGCAGCCCCGTCTCTGTAACCGCCCTGCCGCCGATAACATCACGCCAAAAGCCTTATCGTGGATTTTGGAGCATCTTCGCGGTAGTGTATTATTCCTTACCATCCGTTATCGTGGAAACTGCGCGATAAAGTGCCTTTCTGAATCTGTCGATATATGTTTTCGGTACGTATATTGACGGATGAGGAATAAGAAGATGGTCTTGCGATACATGCTATCGGATACCGACCTGGCAAAGGGCGAAGTCCTGCAGCCGGAAAAGGAAGTTGTACACCCGCCTAAGGCAGTTGTCCGGCCAATAAAGAATATACCGTCACCCCAAAAAAAGAGAGTGACATTCTGGTTTATTTTGGCCGCCAATGTGATTTTGTGTGGGGTCGTTTACTATCTTTGGACCGCCGGCGAAAAACCACCTGCTTTGGAATTCTTGGCAGCCAATAAAGTGACGGTAACGGGGATAATCTACAACGTGGAGAATCCATCCGCTATAGTCTCTGGCGAAGTCGTTCACGAAGGAGACATGATAGACGGCTGCAGGGTCGTCAAGATAAGTGAAGCCGAAGTCGAATTTGAGAAGAATGGGAAATATTTCACAAAACATGTGCGCAGGTAGCCCTGTCCCGCCCGCTCGCAAACTCGTTCGCATCGCATGCGAAGCTCCGGGCGATAACAGGACTGTCCTGCGCCGTTAATAGCAGAGAGTTGCGAGCATAACACTTGTGGTTTTTTATATCAGTTCGTTTTCTTGTTTTTTTCTCATTCGCTTCATCCGTCTTTAGGGACAACAGAATATCTGTGGCAAATGAGTATGGTCTTTCGAAGTTCAGGTAAACAGAAAACTGCAGTTGCCGGGCGCACGCGCGTCGAGCAGGTCCTGCGCCATTTGGGAGCGATCACCGAACAAACACGCGAGGGGATTATCGTAGTTGACCTCGAAGGAGTCCTTCACTTCGTCAATACACCTTGGGCCAGAATGCATGGGTACGACACCAGCAGCGAGCTGCTTGGCAAACAGATCAGCATCTTCCACACTAAAGAGCAGATCAAAAACCACATCATTCCTTTCATCGAGCAGACCAAACGCAAAGGCCGGTCCGAAGGCCTGGTAGAACACATCCGAAGCGACGGCTCAACCTTCCAGACGCAGATGAAAATGACTGTATTGACCGATGAGCAAGGCAAAGCCGCCGGACTTATCGTTTTTGCTGCCGATATCACAGAATCCACGCGGCCGGAAGAGACGCTGCACGAAAAGACGAAACAGGACGAGGCGTCAAAGGAGCACATTGAACAGCTCCAGCATCAAATCACCGAGCGCCGCCAGGCCCAGGACCACCTCGAACACCAGGTCGCCGAGTTAACAACTGCCAACGAACAGCTCCAGCGTGAAATCACTGATCGCCAACAGGCCCAGGACCACCTCGAACACCAGGTCGCCGAGTTAACAACTGCCAACGAACAACTCCAGCGTGAAATCACTGATCGCCAACAGGCCCAGGACCACCTCGAACACCAGGTCGCCGAGTTAACAACTGCCAACGAACAGCTCCAGCGTGAGACCACCGATAGCCGCCAGGCCGAGGACCACCTCAAGCAACTGGCTGCCGAGCTAACAACTGCCAACGAACAGCTCCGAAACCGGGTCGCTGAAGTCGAGCAAGACGAGCAGATCCGGGGAGAAAGCACTGAGCAGATAGAAGGGTCAAAAGAGCTTACCGATCCATTGAATGTTGAAAAGCTCAAAGACATAGCGGATTTGGCCAAGCGGCTGGAGTAGGATGCGGCCAACACTGACCACGCGGACGACAAATTCCTCGCGAATATGGCACACCAAATTCGCACGCTGATGAATCACATCGTAGCTTTTAGCCCGCTGAGCCTGTTCAGCCTCTCCCAGGTTCGAATCCCGCATCGCCCACTTGAAAACCCGGTTTGCGTTCGCTGAACCTATTTCTTATATTTTAATAGGGTGTGTGATTGAAGGATTTTGCTCTAAGCTGCACCATGAAATTTGGGGAGACACCATGAAAGATATTCAAATCTCTGATGAGCTCTATGATAGGCTCAAAAACTATGTCGTTGACCCTTTTGAGGATAACCCTGAATCCGTCATCAGCCGGTTAATAGACATAGTGGATAAAGCCAAAAGTGCGTGGCCTTCATGGGATGCTCATTCGGAAAACGCTTTTGAAAAAGCAGAAGCTCAGAAGAGCCAATCCAAACAGGGACGCTCGTGGAACAAGCAGGCTGAGATGGGACTATGAGACCGGATTTCGGTAGGACGCTGCAAATCTCCACAGCCTGAGCCACCAAGGCTGCTGGCCGGGTGGCCTCTTTTTGCACTGTGTCAATAGGGAGCTGTCCTCCGACCCGGGGGGCCGTTTGCGCCGGTATATGGCAGTACGGAAATAGCCCGTCAAGCGAAACTTTTACGGTTATCTGTTTCTAAGAACATCGCTTTACAACCGGCAGCCCAGAGAACAAGACGCCCGGGGCTCTTATCCATATTCCGTATCAGCTTTACCGCATTGTTCATCTGTGCAGTTCAGTGGCGATATGTATTCTAACCGGACATAGGCAGGAAGCCCCATTTCCAAACGATAATGAGAATTGGCAATCTTGCGAATTTTCTTCCAGACATTTAAGAAAATCTTCTGGTCCAACATCCTTTACCCTGCAGATGTCCCTAAATCCTGCTTTGCAGCATTCAAAACCTTTTTGGCAGTTGACCTCGCTCATCACTTCTTCTATTTGCTTTTGGTGTTCTTGTCTAAGTTCCATCGGTATTCTCTTGCAGTATATGCCTCTTCCAGGGCAGGACTTCCTTTCCAAAAAAGACGCTAAGTAATGCCTGCACAAACGGGCTACTCATATTTAAAGACGCCCGGCGGTAGATTTAGTTACAGGATTTTTCTCTCTTTTCGGACTTTTTTTTAAGAACTGTCGAAAAACGGCTGTCTCGCTCCATTAGTGACAGTAAAGCACGCGATTAGGAGAGTAAAATATATGTAAAATAACAGGCCGTGAGGGACTCCCGCTTGTCGGTATTCCTGCGGTCTGGGTGCCGGATAATACCCCGCATCGCCCAAACTAAAAAACAGGACCGTTGTGAAGTCAGCGTATGGCCCGTCGATGGTCACCGGCGCAGCAGACGATTGACATTCTCAATACGCACGTTGAATGCCGGATGAGACGAAAAGTAATTGCCGAGGTTGAATTGGTCGGCAGACTGGCTCAGCTCGAAGAGCCGACAGAGTAGTTGCGATGGCGCGTCAGGGTTGTAGCCGGCAGCGACTGCCAGGCGTGCCCCAAGCGTGTCCGCTTCCAGCTCCATATCTTGACAATAGGCACTTTCAAGGAACTTCACGCCTACTGTACGCAGCCAACCCGCGAGCAGACCACGAATGGGCGTCGCCCCGGACCCGACAGCTATTGCCGAGCTGCTGATAATGCGGTCCATCGCGTGTCCTCGGATGACATGGCCCATTTCATGTCCAAGGATGAACGCAACCTCATCCTGATTCCACTCGCACAGTTCCAGCAGTGACCGGCTTACGAAGATTAACCCGCCGGGTAGAGCAAACGCGTTGGGTTCAGTGCCTTTGACAGCTTCAAAGCTGAATGTGCGAAGCTTGTTGGCAACGCAAGCCGATAGTCTGTCACCTATTTCGCTCAGTAGTTGTCTTGCCTGTGGTTCTGGGTCTGGCTCTAACCGGCGCCTGATTTCACGTGCCAGGTCTCGGCCAACTGCGTGCTCTACCTCAATAGCCTCCGCTTCGCTGCCGGTTATCGATTGCCATATCCACTTGGCCTTGCGAATATGTGGGCCAACCATCCTGCCGACATTGTAGAATAATCCACTCACTTGCTGTGTTCTCTCTTATGCATCTTGTGTCCCGCTGAGAGTCTTTATAACGCATCTCAATTCTACCTGAAGCAGTCAAAGTGTCAACAAAATGCTCTGCCGTGCCAATTGCCTGTCGGCAGTGTAGATATGACTGCTGTTAGTGAGGCAGCCTCTTTCGGCTGTGTGGCCTGTGCTCGGCGTCTTTTTCTAAAAAGCACCGCGCCCAAGCCGACTGGTAAAAGTGCCTGGCTTCTGCTGCTCTCGGCAGGAACTTTTGGCCTTAGGTCGCTTCTAAAAGGCACATACCTATTCCATGTCAATCAGCAAAAGACTCTGCACAAACCCTAACTGTCCCTCAAGGACCAGCCTGTGGCATTTCTTACAGTTTTGCGTTTGAGGCCAACGCCGCAGTGACTTAGTTAAACGAGCGGCATTATTGTTGATTTCCAGCACAGCTTCTTCTTCCGTTTGTTTAGACTTGAGCTTTTTGCCACAGGATATGCAACGACCTGTCAACCGTCGCCATAGGTATTTCATCACCACTTCCCATTAAAAGCCCACACAAATATCATAACCATCATAAACCGATGCCGCTGCCACGCAAGCAAAAAATTGGCAAAATCTTTGTCTTTTTGCCCCGTTTCTCGCCAAGACACGGGGGTTTGGAACCAATAAAAACACTAATGCTCTGTCGCATGTGATTTGAGGAGTTGTCATTCCGCACTTGATGCGGAATCCAGGCTTTCGATAAACTGGATTCCTGCTTTCGCAGGAATGACATTTTGTGTTTTGAGCTCTTTTCTAAAGATTCAGGAAGAAAGCGGCGGTATGCCTGCCCGTTACTGGCTGTTTTTTTCGTCGAGTAGTTTCTGGACTTGTTCGTGAAAGACAGGCAAATCTTTCACCACAACGTCCCACACAATGGGGTCTTCCACAATATCGTAGCCGTGGATGAGAATGTTGCGGAATGAAATAATACGCTGGTAATGGCTGATTTGACCTGCCAAATCAGGATCGGCCTTGCATAACCGGTTCACAGCTTCACCGATTATCTCAAACTGTCGTTCAACACCGCTGCGCAGCAGCGCGTCATTCGTATAATCATCAAGCGTCTTACCTGAGGTAAATTCGAGGATTTTAGCTGTAGCCTGCCGAATGTCCTCCAGGAGCTTTTTTGATTCAAGCTGCATAGATTACCTCCCGGCACTTATTGATGGATTCAAGAAAATATGGGTTCTTTATAGCACGAGGCATCACCAGATCAATGTGGCGATGGAACATATCCTGTAATGCTTCGAGCAGGCCGAAGTAGCAGTCGGCATGTTGCCCCGGCTGCAGTGGCAGAAATTCCACCAGAAAATCCAGGTCGCTATGTTCGGGGTCAAACTGCTCGCCGGTCAGAGCCGACCCGAATATTTCAAACCGCTGGACACGATACTGTTCGCAAAGGCCCTTGAGCGATTCGTAATTGTCTTCAATAAAGCCTATCACTGCAATCATCCATTCCACTGTAAAGGATGCTGTTTTCCTTGAAAGTTATTTTTTTGCCGGGGTAAATCATCACCGGCTCTGCTTCAAAACCTTGCCCATTCTACTGCCCGCACCTACTCGTGCACAGTCCACAGATACAACAACTGCGGCGTGCCGAGTTCGTACAGCGTAGCCTTGTCGATTTTTAGAATCCCTCCGCTTCGTGACTTCAAAAAGTCCGCAACAGAGAAAGGCTTGCGATATTCCACTACTTGCGCCTTCTCAATCCCGGCCAGTGACTTAACCTCCTCTATCGCCTCATCCAGATACCCGATTTTGTCTATCAGCTTTTCATCCAGTGCTTCCTGTGCTCCGTAAATGCTCCCGTCAGCCAGTTCTCTGACTCTGGCCAACCCAAGCGATTCTTTTCTGCCCTCCGCAACAATCTCAACAAATCTCTCATACGCAGGCGTAATCAGTTTATCATGCAAGTATTGTTTTTCGGCGTCATTCGGGTCTCTGAACGAACTGGGCCAATCCTTTTTCTCGCCCGACTTGACCACAATTGGCTTAATGCCGAGCTTCTCTTCCAGCAGTTTCTCCAAAACCAGATACGCTCCTATTACACCGATCGAGCCGGTAATGGTTGTCGGCTCGGCCACAATCTTATCGCACGCAACTGACGTATAATACCCGCCCGAAGCCGCAACGCCCTGCATAAAAGCAACGACCGGCTTATCTGTCTTCTCTCGAATCTCGTTATAGATTTGGTCACTGCCCGAAATCGTCCCGCCAGGCGAATTTACCCGAAGAATAATTCCCTTCACCCGCTTATCCTTCCGCGCCCGTTTTAGCTGCTTGTACACATCAGCAGCCTGTTCGTCATTTATTACCCCCTGTAGCTTAACTACCGCAATCTTGGTTGCACGTGGCCCATCTCGTATGACCTCTTCGGTCAAAACCCCTTCCTGCCCCACTGCAAAGACCGCAACTACTCCAATTAGCGTCAGGAATAATACGATATTTGCCAGCACAGACAGCCCTAAGATAATGCCCACGAAAATCTTCCAGCCCGTTCCTTTCTTAGGCGTTCTTGGCGTTGCCGGCCCGGCCGCGGGAAACGTCGGTATTGGTTCTACCGGTTGTGGCTGTCTTCCTTCTGGCTCTTCCGCTGACGGCTGCCCTGAAAAATCGTCATTCTGCTCGAAGCCCATAATAAATCCTTTCCAAAATATAAATCATAATCTTCTCGAAATTGTAGACCCGCCAACCTCCCTTGTCAATCGCAAAATACCACGCAATGCCGAATTGCATCATACAAGCCAAAAAAGCCATTTCTTTCTAAATCACCTCTTCTAATTCGCCGATAGCCTCGGTATGCAGATGAACCAGCTGCGTCTGTTTATTGGACGTTCCGGATTAAAATTGGGGCTATGTTTCGGAACAACCGGGGCTTTTTTGCTCAACGGCTGGCAGAACCCAAAAAGCAGTGAGGTATGACACATGAAAATAAGCCAGAAGTTGATCTTAGGCTTTATTGGAATTGCCTTGTTAGTGGCCGCTGTCGGCGCAATTGCCATATGGTACAACACTAAGATTGTATTAGACGTCGATCAGATACTGCTGGCTAACTCCAGAGAGGCCAAAGCAGCAGCAGAGATTGCTTACCAGGTTCAAAGAATTCGCTCAAGTATCAGCGAGCTCTTGTTGGAGACGATCGATCACACACCTCAACGAAAAAAGCACGCAAAAAGAACAATTGGAGATAGTATTTCTAAATTACAACAGTTCAGTTTGCTTTGGGAAGATGCAATAAAGCTTGGAATTGAAATTTCGAAGCAAAAGGAAAAAAGAGAAAAAGAATTAAAGGCATTCAAGAGTCTGAAAACAAAAATAGATGGCTTTGTGCTCATGGTGAACAAGACACTGGCAATTAGAGACCAAGAGGGTTCCGAAGCAGCAAAATCGTTTTACGAGAATAGAGTGGAACCGCTCTTACTGGAAACTCAGAAAACTACCAAGGACATGGAACAAAAAACAAGGCGGCAGGTGATGACTGACACAGAGCAGATTAGACAAGCAGTCAGCAAGAGCACGTGGTTTTGCGTTATCTCAACCGTTGTCGGGCTCTTGGCCGTAATTACTGTACGCTATTATGTCAATAAGACTATTTCAAGTCCCATCACAAAGCTAACGGACGCTACTGCTCGAATAGGAAAAGGCGACTTGGAAACCAAAATACAGATTGACTCACATGATGAAATAGCTGCTCTTGCTCAGTCTTTCAATCGTATGACACAAAAACTCAAAGAATCCTACGCACGCCTTGGCAAAACGGTGGAGCAGCGCACAGCACAGTTATCATCGGCTACCTTAACTCTCGAGGAGGAAATGGCCCAGCGCTCCTCGGCCCAGACGGCGCTGCAGCGGCACATTAAGCACCTTGATTGCTTGTATGGGTTGTCAAAGCTTATTGAGCAGCCGAAAATGTCATTAGAGCAAATCTTTCAGGAAGCAGTCAATCTGATTCGCAACACGTATCAGTATCCTGACGTTACCGGCGTAAGAATCACTTTCGATGGCATACAGTATAAAACCGACAATTTCCAAAAAAGTGAATTAAGTCAGCATGCTCAGATCAGGGTACGGGCAGGAAAAGCAGGAGATATTGAGGTTTACTATCTTGGACAGAGACCGGAAATCGGCGAAACCCCCTTCCTTGAGGAAGAGCGCGATTTGTTGGATGCCGTTGCTGAGCGGCTCGGCAGTGTTGCCGAGCGCAAAAAAGCTGAAGATAAGCTCCAGTTGTTTCGAAATCTGATAGACCGCTCTAATGACTGCATTTTTGTCATAGACCCTAAATGGGGTCGTTTTCTCGATGTAAACGACAGAGCCTGTGACTCTCTTGGCTTTACGCGGGATGAATTACTCGATATGACCGTTAAAGAAATTGACGAGTCTATAACCGATGACTCCGCTTGGCAGCAGAATACAGAAGAGCTCAGACTCAAGGGAGATATTGTTATACAGGGTCGCCATAAACGCAGGGATGAAACCACATTCTTCGTCGAGACAAGTCTCAAGCTCGTAAGTCAGCAAAAGGAAGACTACATAATAGCCGTCGCACGCGATGTCACCGAACGCAGACGTGCCGAAGAAAAACAAGCTGAGCTTCTCGAAGAAGTCGAAAGTGCCAATCGGGAATTAAAGGATTTCGCCTACATTATTTCCCACGATTTGAAGGCGCCCCTGAGGGGAATCAAGACTTTGGCCGACTGGTTGGCAACTGATCACGCAGACAAGCTTGATACCAACGGCAAAGAGCAGTTGAATCTGCTCCTGGCACGAGTCGGACGAATGCACAATTTGATTGACGGAGTGCTAAGATATTCCAGAGTTGGACGTGTCAAAGGACAAAAGGTCCACGTGAATCTAAACGAAATCATTCCGGACATTATCGATATGGTTGCGCCGCCTGAGAACATTGCCATTACCGTTGAAAATCAGCTTCCCGTTGTTGAGTGTGAAAAAACCTGCATCATCCAGGTGTTCCAGAATCTGCTCAGCAACGCTGTCAAATATATGGACAAGCCCGAAGGCCGGGTCAGCATCTGCTCTGTCGAGGAAAATGGGTTCTGGAAATTTAGTGTCAGTGACAACGGCCCCGGCATTGAAGAAAAGCACTTCGAAAGAATTTTCCGAATATTCCAGACGTTATCTCCACGAGATGAGTTTGAAAGCACCGGCGTCGGACTTACTATAATAAAGAAAATCGTCGAATTGCATAACGGTAAAATTTGGGTCCGGTCGAAACCCAGCGAAGGAACCACATTCTTCTTCACACTGCCAAAAACGAGAAAGGAAGTTACAGATGCAAGGCTTGAAGCCAATATTGTTAGTTGAAGATGATTCTGTGGATGTGATGACCATCAAAAGAGCACTACAAGAGCTTAATGTAACAAATGAATTGGTACATACAGCCGATGGCGAACAGGCTTTGGCGTATTTAAGAAACGACGGTAATGAACGGCCGTGCGTCATTTTTTTGGATTTGAATATGCCCAAGATGAACGGCTTTGAGTTTCTGAAAATCGCAAAAGCAGATAGCCTCTTGAAAAGAATCCCCATTGTTGTTTTGACTACCTCCGACAATGAAAGGGACATAGTCGAGAGCTTTGAGCTTGGTGTTGCCGGCTATATGCTTAAGCCTGCTGATTACAAAAAGTTTGTGGAGTCAATTAGGACAATTAACCTGTACTGGAATTTAAGTGAGCTGCCAAATAGTAGGTGAGATTATGAAAGATATAAGGCACAAAATCCTCTTAGTTGAAGACAATGAGCTCGACCGAATGGCCTTTACACGCTCCGTGCAGGACCAGGAGCTTCCTTATGATTGCACAACAGCCTGCTCGCTTGCAGAAGCTTTGAGCATATTGAGCTGCGAACAGTTTGACGTTGTAATCTCTGACTACTCACTCGGCGACGGCACAGCGCTTGATGTCCTCGACGCCGTCAAGGACACCCCTGTCATAATTATCACCGGTGCCGGTGATGAGGCCGTAGCTGTCAACGCTTGGAAGGCCGGGGCTTATGATTATCTCGTAAAGGACGTTGACCGAAACTATCTTAAAGCGGTGCCAATAACTATCGAAAATGCCGTCAGGCAGAAGAAATCAAAAGAGCAGGTCCAATTGCTCTTGGGTGCTATTATGAGCGCCGCAGATAGCATCTACATTACCAATCTCGAAGACAGGATTATCTTCGTCAACAAAGCCTTCTGTAGAACTTATGGGTACGAAGAAGAAGACATTATTGGAAAAAACAGTAACGTTCTCTGGATAGGAAAATCCCAAAGTAAGTTCACCAGGAGCGTTTTCAGAACCCAGATTGCTGTCACCGATTGGGAAATTGGTTTTTACCACAGGCGAAAAGATGGCAGCTTATTTGCCGTCTCTCTTTCCAGGTCTATCATCAAAGACCCAGGCGGAAAAAGTGTCGCTGTTGTTGGAGTCGTTCGCGACATCTCCGGCCTCATCCTTGTCGAGGACAAAATTAAAGCCTTAAACAAAAAATTGCAGGAAGAGAGCAGCCTCATGAGTGAGCTCTTATAATTTCACCTGTCCCAACCCTGCCGTCATTGCGAGGAGTCCCGATTCATCGGGACGACGCCGCAATCCCAACTTCCTACTTCGACATTCCTTGTTCGATATTCGATATTCCCGCCGTCATTAGTCAATCGTCAATCGTAAATCGTAAATCGTCAATCGCACACGCCCCGCCTGCCCTGTTTATCCCCGCAAAGAGGAGTTTAAGCGCTTATTAAGAAAGCCTTGTCAGCAGTTTATAGAACTTGTTATTTTGACACACCTTTTTAATTTCAGTAGCATAGTTTAAGCCAACTTTTGCTAAAGGAATGTTAAAATATAATGCAAAGACCAAATCATCAACGTAATCTTTTATTTGCGCTTGTTTTCCAAAGTCAATAGCAGGTAGAGATTTTAACTCTGATAGCTTTATCTTCTCACGTTCAAACTCTAATTCGTCTGTACGGTACTTATCAGTGATAGTTTTATCGACAAGAGATTTATTACTTTTGATTCTGAGCTTTCTTTCTGTTTTATCCTTACATAAAATAAGATTATTTCCCTTGACCAACACCGCATCAAACTTCTGCATCATTACTCTTGAGAAATCAACTAAATCGGCGAGTCTTACCTCTTCTAACACCAATACTTCCTTTGCTTTTTCTATAATCTCGTCCTTAATGAACCTGTTCCTCTCAGTGACTTTAGGAACACGAAGGAAGCTTTTTATAGACTTGATTGGAAATAAACAATCTTTTTCATTCTCTAGTTTCAAGAATCCTTCTAAGTACCGCCAATTTATTTTGGCATTTAATAACGAAAATAGGTATAAAAGTTCTTGTTTATTATCACTCCCTATCCCACTTAGCCTAATATTCGCCCAGATTACTTTCTTGTCTGTAAAATGAAAACGCTTTGGATTCTTGGTTGACCAGACAATCTTGTATTTACTATCAAGTAGATTATACCCCTGATTTGCCTGTCTTAGCATTATTACACATTTTGACTTCCCTTTTCGATTGTTTGGAAAATATCCTTTGAACTTCTTAATCGTGTAGTATTTCGGGATCAAAACTGGACAACCATAATACAAGTTTTCCTCTCCAGGCGTATCAAGAAGGTCTTTTTCCTTGAAACTGTAACCACCATCGAAATAAAAAATGCTGTTAAATTCGTATTGAGCAAACTTATGATCGTAGTAGATTGAAATACTCTCTGTTCTTTTTTTATATTCTTCAGTAAAATCCAAAATTATTTTATCTTGCTTAATAAAGTTCCAATTCGTAACATTTCCCAGCAATTTCCCTTGAAGAATTCTCTTCTTATTTATCTTCTTACTTGCACGTATATTATCTATGGTTGTTTCTATCTCAGCACCTGTATCTTTGCAATTGACAATCTCAACATAATGACGCTTATCAGGTTGATACCACCTTACAACAAAAATTAAGCTGGAGGTAGCAACCGGCTTATTTTGTTTTATCCCTCGGCCGATAAACATCTTTCCGCTAAAAGTAACAATTTTTTCAATAGTAGTAAATTTTGCTAAGTGGTAGCGCACAACATCCAAGTCGCCAGCAGTAAGAACTGTTTGCGGAATGATATAACAGAGCTTGGCGTTATCTTTTAACAATGCTAAACCTAAAGCGATGAAAAACGCATAAAGGTTTGGGTTGGGGCGGTATCTTTTAGGATTTCCTGGAATGCTGTGTAAATTTAGCCCGTATATGTTATTAAGCTTAACTTCCTTCTTCTTTAACATGTCAAACACTAGCAGTCCTTGTTCCGAGCACTCATTATAGTGTACATACGGTGGATTAGCTATCACAAAGTCAAAACGGCGGCGTGGACACCGAGGCCAATCCTCCAAACTGTCCTTCATTTCTTTCAGGTCATCTTCATCTCGAACATAACTCGCATAGCCAAGGTCCAATTTCTCTTTGAAAAGGAATCCTTGGCCGGTGTTTTTCTGAGCAGCAACATCAATGTCGTGACTGGTATTGCGTAGCGCCGTGTCCATGAACTCAGCAATGCTGTCCCTTGTCTTAAAAACCTTAATTTTCTTCTCTACAGGATTGTTGTACTTTTCATTGATTATAAGTGGAAGCATCCTCATTAAAATATTCATCTCAGCTAAGTAAAGTGGAAATTCGGCGATATCAAGACCAAATATATCTTTGTTGACCAGTTCTTCAACTTTGTTGGCCAGTTGTTCTGAATCAGGCCCGATTGTCCTTATAAGGGTATCAACAGCAGAATAAAGAAACGTACCACTCCCACAGGCGGGATCAATAAGAGAGATGGTGTTTTTATCGGGAGCAATCCTCTTCTTGATATTTTCTGAAGTGTAGCCGATTTGTTCTAGCATAAAGTTTACAATGGCTGGGTCTGTAAAATATTGACCTTTTTTCTGGTCTTCGTACAATGCCTTTAGATAATTCTCGTAAATATACCCAAAGATTTCATTCCGAACTTCGGCAAAATTATACTTCTTTATAAAAACAAAAATATCAAGCCACGGGGAAACATCGTGCAGCTCACTCAATGGCTTATGGAGAACCTCCCAAAGTTTGTTCCTAATAAACTCTTGCTCTTTGGAAAATGGCCGATATATATTCTTCGATATCTCAGCCGAAATCCCATCGATAATACCCAATATATCTTTAAACTGGTTTCCCTTTAGATGACCGTGTATTGCCTCTACTAAAGCTTCATATTTCTGCGGAAAATCATCAAATTCGTTATCAACAAGCGTCTTATACAAGATAAATTGAATTACATAAGCATACGTTATTTCAACGGCAGTTTTCGCCCTTTCTTTCTTAGGCAAGCCATTTAAGTAGCCCTCTATACCGAGCTTGTTTTTGAAACTTCCAATAAGCTTAGTGATGTCCTCGAAAAATATTTGGCGGTTTTCCTCTACGGGTAATTGCTCGGTTTCCTTCAAAAGTGAGAGTTGACCCTGTTCTTCAAAGAAAGACACATAATATTTTTCTGGCTTTATGTATTCACGCCAGAACTCAAGGAATATGTCGGTCTTGTCGAAAATGGTTTGTAGACTGTATTGGGTATGCACGTTATTGATATAAAATCGCCAAGTGTAACCATCCGTTAGAATGCCGTATTTCTTCTCTAAATCAATTTGGTATTGTAATATTTGAGCTTTGCCCGCATTTATATTTTTATATTTCTCTACTTCTACAGGAATAATTATCTTTGGAGTTATATAAATCGTGATATCCGGCTGTCTTGATCCTTTAGATGTTTTCTTTTCCAAAAACTCGTTTCTTCTATCTTCTAACTTTGTCGAATTGAGTCCGACTTTTAACCCAAACACGTCCAGTGATTTTAGCACGTCTTTAACAAATATCTCAACACCCGTACCCACTTCTCTAAGCTCATAGAAAGATTTTTCCTTCTCCCATTTTCTACGCAGCTCTGGAATCGACATTCCCTCTTGTGTTTCTTTTACTTTACTCATATAAGCTTCCTGCTATGCGCCTTTTCACTTCACCATACAATACCCAAATCCGCAATTCCCGTCAAACTAAACTTCCCAAGCCACTTTACCCACAAACTCTGCCTTACGCAATACAAGATACGCAATACGACATACGAATCAAATCCCCGCCCCTTTATCTTTTCACTTCGACATTCGATATTCCTTGTTCGACATTCGATATTCCTTCCCTCGTCCCTCGTCCATCGTCCATCGTCCCTCTTCTCCGTAAGCACCGTGAGGCGTCCTGTGGAGAGTCCATAGGACTGACTTCTGTCTTCTGACTTCTGACTTCTCCGTAAGGAGTCCATAGGACTGCCGTCTTCGACATTTGAATTTTGCTCACTTGTGCCCCAGGTATTCGATTTTGTTTCGGATTTCGGATTTCTTACATCGCATCTACTCATCCACGCATTTACTCATTCACGGGTCACGAGTCACGAGCGACGAGCGACTCGCGGGCTCTGCCCGCGCATTCGTGCAAGTCGCCTTTTCGAAAAGTGCCAAAAAGCGTACATTTTTGTTAATTTTTTGTGAATTTTTGCGAATTTCTGTCAATTTCTGTCAATTTCTGTCAATTTTTGACCCCTTTTTCGCACGACTTGCACAAGTCATGCGAAATTCCGTGGATTTGTTCTTGACAACCACCCCCGTTTTTACCCCGGAATCGCCGATTGTGCCCTGAAATGTCCCCACATTATACCGATTTTCACAACAGGCGCTTGCGTATTTGCTTCGAACCACCCCCGATTTTGACTCAGAATCAAGGCCTCTTCTTTTTTGTTTTCTTGTTAAAACCTGCGCATTTGACGCGAAGTTCTTGACAAAATCTGCGCATTTGATAGTTTCTTTCTTGCAGAATAAATGTAAAATTAAGGGAACGGTAAGCCTGTTTTGTACATATTATTAATAGGTACCTGAATGAGTAAAGACAGGTTAAAAACAGCGATACTCGGCCTCAACGACGCAGGCCGGCTTCTGCTCGAAGCAGCTTCTCAAACCGATTATTTCGAGATTCAGGCTGTTGCCGACAAAGACGCCACCCTCGCCGAAAGGGTAGCCGAAGAACATAAGTGCAGAGCCTACAACGACTACCGGCAGCTGATAATACAAAATCAGTTCGATTGTTTACTGGTCGCCGCTGGTCTATACAGTTGCGATGAGCACATCAGAACGGCCATAAAGAAGAAATTCAACATACTCAAGCTCGCCCCACCGGCCAGAAATTTTGAAGAAGCTGTCGAGTTTGTCCGCCTTGCCGAGGATGAAAACATTAAATTTGCCGTCGCCAATCCCGCACGCTTTGCCGAAAGCTTTCTCGCTCTGCGACAGTTTCTACAGCAAGGCCAAATTGAGCAGATTTCCCTTATAACGGCCATTTGCACTGCCGGCGACCGGCCCTATCCCGCCTGGCAGACCGACCCAAAACTTGCTGGCGGCGGAGTGCTGCTGCACAATTGTTATGAAATAATCGACCAGATAGTGTGGAACTTTCCCACACCCCAGCAGGTTTACTCACTAAACACCAGCACCGCTGCCGACAGACAACACCGGCTTTATTTGACAGAAGACACGGCACTGGTAACGATGAAATTTACCGACACCTTCATCGGAAATCTGATAGCCTCTCGATGCATCGGCACGGGGCCGCAACAACTGCTTCTGAAGGTCTGTGGCAAAGACAAGATCTTAACAGTCGGCAACACTCGATTTACAATCAGCGATTCTCTTGGCCAGACTAACGAGGAACTGGAATACAACGGCGGTGAGCTTCTCAGTATGACAAAACTGCTCGAAAACTTTGCTTTAAGTATCGTATCGCCCGATAAAAACAAGCTCAGCAGCAGTGGCAGGGAGAATTTAAGGAATATGGCAGTCATTGAATCAGCTTATCTCTCGGCTCGAACGGCTGTACCGGAAGAACCCGGCAGAATTCTACAGATGGCACGGCTCGAGCCGGCAAATATTTGGCCTGCACATAAATAAAAAAAATACATTTGGCAAATAATACGATAAGTGATAACCTATCAGCGTAAATTGTTAGCTACTTGTTACTTACTATTTTGGAGGCCTTGATATGGAAGAGAGCAGAAAAAAACCGATCTTGCTCGGTGTTATCGTCGTCTGTTTAGTTGTGGCCGGTGTAATAACTTACACCACATGGACTCCTGGAGGCCCTTCTGGCATCGATGCCGGCATTGATGCCAGCGAGATGACATGGGTCAAGTGCCGCAATCCGGCCTGTGAAGCTGAATATCAGATATCTTTGAGAGAGTACTTCAAGTATATAGATGCAGAACGAGCCAAGGATCCTTCGACACTTGCGACACCGCCGTTGATTTGCGAAAAGTGCGGACAAGACAGCGTTTACAGAGCGATAAAATGCGAAAGCTGTGGGTTAGTCTTCGAAACCGGCCTTGGCTCAAAGGAAGATTTCGCCGACAGATGCCCCAAATGCGGCCATAGCAGATTCGAAAGGCTGAAAAAGGAAAGGGAAGCTGGCGGTTAACAAACAGCAGAAGACCACAAGCAAGGCTGATGACCTGCTCGCTTGCCTTTAGCCAAACGCAAGATGGCAGTGATGCTGCCTCGTCATTCGGAACGGAAGCATAAAGATAATTCTACAAAGCCCGACTTTCATTTGTCGGGCTTTTTTTCGATATAGCACACTGACGCATCCGGATTGGGCCCCAACAGGAACTCCTGAAGCTGTTCTACTACCCGATAAGAAAACCTTTGCAGCAGCAAGAACCTAAAGGATATGCGGGTCATTGTCGGCCCACACGGCTTGCCGGAAAAACGCGGTAGAATTCTACAGGCCACCCCGCTAACGCCGGCAAATAGCTGACCCGTCCCAGGGCAAAAAAAACAGGCATTTGACAAATAATGCAACAAGTGATAACCTGGCGGCGTAAATCTTTACCAGCTTCTGGTGCTTATTGTTTTAGAGGTCTTAGCTATGCAAGAAAGCAAGAAAAAGCCGATTATGATAGGTGTTATCGTCGTGTGTTTAGCTGCGGCTGCGGTAATAACTTACACGACCATAAAACCTGACAGATATAACTTCGACGAATTTAAAGACAAGATGATTTGGGTCATGTGCCGCAATCCGGCCTGCGACGCCGAATATCAGATAAGCTTGAAAGACTACTTCGAGTACGTGGAAGAACACCGAGGACCCGGGTTGAGTCCGGTCCCGGGACTCATCTGCAAAAAGTGCGGAGAGGACAGCGTTTATGAAGTCGTAAAATGTGAAAACTGCGGATTAGTGTTCGAAAAAGGCGCTAAACCCGGCGATTACGAAGACAAATGCCCCAGATGTGGCTATAGCAAAATAGAAAAGGACAGGGAGAGAGCAGCATCTGGCGGATAACAGACGGCACAAGTCCACAGGCAACGTTGGTGAATTGCTTACTGTCTTTTAGCCAAGTGCAAGATGTGTGTGCCCCTGCGGACAATCAATTCTACGCAAACCCCGCTTCCGTTTAGTTGGACTTTCTTTTGCACAGAACTAACCCCGCACGCCGAGGTTAGCCGCACTTCAAGGCACGCTGGTTTTAGTAGTTTAGCTGCTCCAGGACGGCTGTGCGATAATCTTCTTTGCCCACCTTCAGGCCTGTGAGGTTATAATACTTCCTTTGAATCTTTCGCGTCAAATATGCAATACGGTTCTCAGGAGATGGATGTGTTGAGAAAAATTCAATCGGCCTGACTCTTTGCTCATTCTCGAGTATCTCCATAGTCTCAACCATCCCGTAAGGATTGTAGCCGGCCCGAACCATATAGTCCAGGCCGCCCAAATCGGCCTCGCGTTCATCTTTTCTGCTATATTTAAGACCCAGGATTTGCCGGGTTACGTCGGCTACTCTTAAAGCACCGCTGGGTGCCTTATTAGTGGAAGCCGCAGCCAAAAGCAAAAGATTCATTCCAATCTGATTGCTCATTGCATTTGAGGTGTCTCTGGCAACAATATGTACTATCTCGTGCGCCAATATCCCTGCCAACTGTGCCTCAGTCGCGAGTTTCTCAAGCATTCCCCGGGTGATAAAGATATATCCGCCGGGCAGCGCAAAGGCATTAATTGATTTGTGTTCCAATGCCACGAAGTGATATTCCAGATTCCGCTTATGGCTGACGGCTGCGATTCTGTGGCCCACACTGTCGAGGTAGTTTTGTAAGCCTGCGTCGGCGACTCTGCCACCCATCTGCTTCTCGACTTCAGGGGCGTATTTTTGGCCAATCGCAATATCCTGAGATTCCGGAAAAAACATCAGCTCTTTTTCGCCGGTTATCGGATTGACTGCACAGCCGGTGTAGAAGCAAATGGTGAGGCCTAATATCAGCAGTACCGGTTTTTTAGACACAATTATGCCCCCAATTGTGGTTTCTGTTTGAAAAACACAATCATATCTATTATAAGAGCGTTTTATTTTATCTGGTAGCAAAAAGTATGTATAGACAGGATTTTTGCGAAAGCTGTAACCAAAAAAACCACTGTCAGGATGCTTACCGGCGGTTGGGTAAAGCACAAGGCCCTTCGGTCGTTCTCAAAATTGTGCTTGCTTTCTTGCTGCCCATAGTGGTTTTCGTGGCCTCTTTGGCAGCTTTTGAACAGATTTTGGTCAAGGTCTTGTGTGCAAAAGGGCCACAGACAGCTCTGAGCTTCCTGCTGGCTCTGGGCGCAACTGCTGTCTGTGTGTTGGTCATAAGGGCGCTAAATAGACAAAAGAGCGAGAACAAGTAAGCCCGGCGTTTTTTTGAATTATCAAATATGAGAACTAACACTAAAGGCAGATTATCTTTTCCCGGCGGCACACACCTGCCGGAAAGCAAGGACCTGACCCGAAAAAGCAAGATACAGCCGGGCCCTGCCGGCAAACAGGTGGCAGTAATGCTAAGCCAGCATATCGGGGCCGTCTGCGAACCGCTGGTCAACAAGGCAGACGTTGTTGAGGCCGGGCAAAAAATTGCAGACACCGATGCATTTGTTTCGGCACCTGTCCATTCGCCGGTCAATGGCAAAGTGAAGCAAATCGCCCTGCAATCCCACGCAGTTCTGGGCCGGAGCATGGCGGTAATCATAGATACAGACGCGGAAAACAATCCAGTTAAGCAGCCGAACCACAGCAAATTTATGAACGATTTCGATGAGAGTCGCTATTCGGCCGAACAAATATGTGCTGCCGTGCGCGAAGCGGGTATCGTTGGTATGGGCGGTGCCGGGTTCCCGACGAGGGTCAAAATAGAGCCGAATCCGCGACTGCCAAAAGATACACTGATCATCAATGGATGCGAATGTGAGCCATATATTACCTGTGACTATCGCATCATGCTTGAATGGACCAGCCAGATTATTGCGGGCATTAAACTGGCCAGAAAAGCCTCCGGCTGTTCGCAGGTCTTCTTCGGTATCGAAGACAACAAACCACAAGCGATAGAGGTCATCAGCGAAGCGCTGAAAACGCACACAAACACCGAAGACATTAAGGTGGTCCCTGTCAAAACAAAGTACCCACAGGGCGGTGAAAGGCAGCTTATACGAGCGGTTCTTAAAAAATGTGTCCCCACCGGCGGCATCCCGCCGATGATCGGCGTGGTGGTGCTCAACGTCGCCACTGTTGCGGCAATCGCCGAAGCGGTCGTTGCCGACCGGCCCTTAACACACAGAGTTGTGACGGTTACCGGAGAGGCAATCGCCAATCCCGCCAATCTCTATGTCCCCATAGGCATACCGGTGGCTGATCTAATCGAGTTTTGCGGAGGAGTGACGGAAAAGTCGGCGAAGGTGGTTCTGGGCGGACCGATGATGGGAATAGCAATTGCGGACCTGACAACTCCTACTACAAAAACCACCGGTGCTGTAACCGTATTAACGGGAAAACAAATCGGCAGGGCCAAATTCGCCGGGCGCCAGACGGCGTGTATTCGCTGCGGCAGATGCCTTGAAGTTTGCCCTGAACACCTGAACCCGACAAGAATCGCCCACGCCGTTAAGAATAACCTTTTGGACGTGGCAGAGAGTTATTATATCAATGCGTGTACGGAGTGTGGCTGCTGCAGCTACGTCTGCCCGGCCAATATTGAAATAACAGGATATATCAAAACAGGCAAAATCTTTCTTGCCAGACAAAAGAAGAAAATGCCGGAATGAATGAGTGAATGGGTGGATGAGTAAATGGGTGAATGAGTCGATATGGGATGTTAGTAAATGCTTAAAGATATAACAGTTTCGCCTGCACCGCATATCAGCAAGCCGCTCTCGACGCGCAGCGTGATGATAGATGTTGTCATTGGTTTGGTGCCTGCGGTGATAGCGGCCGGTTATTATTTTCGCATTTATGCATTTATACTTATCCCGACTTGTGTCGTCTCAGCAGTTGTAACCGAATGGGTTTGCAATCTAATCCGCAAGAAACCTAATCCCGGCGAATCCCTCGGTGACTTCAGCGCTGTCGTTACCGGCATAATTCTGGCGTTATCGGTTCCGCCGAGCCTGCCCATTTGGGCGGCGATAATCGGCTCGTGTTTTTCCATCGCCGTCGGCAAAATGGTTTTTGGCGGCCTCGGTGCCAATATCTTCAATCCTGCTATGGTGGGAAGGGCATTTCTGACGGCCTCTTTTGGTATGTTGATGACGACGTGGGTGGTGCCGGCCACCATCGACCCTGCAATGGCCAAGATAGCTGCTGACAACAAAATCGACGCGCGAACGCAGGCAACACCGCTGGCCTGGAGTAAGCAGGCTCTCAAAACCAAGACCGAAGCCCAGGGTGTTAACAGCCAGCTTAAAGCTATGTTCACCGGTGAAGTTGGGGGGTGCCTCGGCGAAACGAGCGCTTTGGCGTTTTTGATTGGCGGCATTTACCTGTTGATAAGGCGCGCAATAAACTTTCATATCCCGCTGGCTGTCTTGCTCTCGGCCTTTGTCTTTGCGACGATCGCTTATCTGATAAATTCCGATGCCTACATCTGGCCGGTGTGCCACCTGTGCAGCGGCGGGTTATTAATCGGCGCATTTTTCATAGCTACCGACCCCGTTACTGCGCCCTTGAGCACTAAAGGAATGTGGATTTTCGGAATCGGCGTGGGGACAATGACTATGCTGATAAGAATCGTGGGAGAATATCCCGAAGGCATGATGTTTGCCGTTCTTTTAATGAATGCCGTCACGCCTTTGATTGACAGGTTCTGCAAGCTTGTTCCGGCAGGAGGCAAGCCCAATGTCTAAAATAAAGCACTTTTTCCAACAAAGCTGGCTGCTGATTGTTGCCTCATTCTGTTTCGGGCTGCTCATCGCGGTGACGAACGCCGCCTGGTCTGAGAGAATCGAGCAAAATGAGAGAGAGAAGCTCTTTAGCCTTATGCGAGGACTTGTCGGCGACGCCAATGATTTTGAAATTGCATTGGAAGAGGCCCAAATACCTGCGAAAAAGGGCAGGGTCATCAAGACGGATATCTACAGGGCTATCGACAAGGGCGGTAAAGGCGTGGGTTTTGCTTATGTGTCTATCGGCTCCGGTTTCGCCGACAAGATTAAGCTCGTCATAGCTGTTGACAGTAAATGTGAGAAGTTTTTCGGCTTCAAGGTCCTGGCCAGCAACGAGACCCCCGGGTTCGGCAGCAAAATAAAAGAGGATTACTTCAGCAGCCAGTTCAAAGATGCGCCCGCGGGTAAACTTGAGCTGGTCAAGACGGGCGACGACGAGAAAATCGACTCGGAAATTGTCGCCATAAGCGGAGCCACCGTAAGCAGTGAAGCGGTCGTCGAAATTATAAATAATTCAATAATCCATATTAGAAGTAAATTGCAAGAGAAGGGGTTGGTGACAAATGGCAGATAAATCGCGGGGCCTCAGTCCGGCTGTCTATAAAGAGACGTTCTTAGCCGGATTGTGGCGTAAGAATCCGGTATTCCGGCTGCTGTTGGGAATGTGTCCGACGCTGGCGGTGACGGCGGCGGTCAAGCCGGCCCTGACTATGGGGCTTTGCGTAATCTTTGTCCTGCTGTGCAGCAATATCATCGTCAGCCTTATGCGCAATCTGCTCAAACCTCACCTGCGAATCCTGATGTTTACACTGACAATCGCAACTTTTGTCACTATTGCGGATTTGTTTTTGAAGGCGTTTGTGCCGGATATGAGTGAGACGCTGGGCCCATACGTGCCGTTGATTATCGTCAACTGCATCATTATCTGTCGGGCGGAAGCCTGCGCCAGCAAAAACGGCCTGGTGGTAAGTTTCATAGACGCGGTTGGTATGGGTCTTGGTTTCACGATGACGTTGTGTGTGCTGGCGGGTGTCAGGGAGCTGCTGGCCACGGGGAAAATATTTGAGCAGGCGGTGATGCCCGCCGCTTTTGTGCCGTGGGCGGCGATGAGTATGCCGGTGGGGGCCTTTATTACTTTAGGACTTCTACTGGGACTGGTCAACATCGTAACAAGAAAGCAAACTTAGGAGGCACAATCTATGGATACGCTTAACATTCTTCTTCTGGGTTTTATATCTATCGTCCTGATTAACAACCTTGTCTTCACCAAGTTTCTGGGCATCTGCCCCTACCTTGGCGTCTCGGGGCGAATCGATATGGCCTTTGGTATGGGCCTGGCGGTCACGTTTGTGGTGACTCTCAGCGGCACGCTGACCTGGATAATCGACCACTGGATTTTGATGAATATTGGTCTGGAGGTTACGCGATACGTCTGCTTCATACTGGTTATCGCCGGCGCTGTCCAGCTTGTCGAGATGTACCTGCGAAAGTTCTTTCCATCTTTGTATGAGAGCTTCGGAATATTCCTGCCACTGATTACAACCAATTGCGCAATCTTAGGACTATGTTTATTCATTAACCTTTGGGAGATTGACAACCTGCTTGAGGCCGTGGTGTTAAGCTTCGGTGCGGGGATAGGCTTCACGATGGCTATCTGTATTATGGCCGGTATCAGAGAGAACCTGAATCTGGCCGACGTCCCCCAGTGCCTCAAGGGCGCGCCGATTACGCTGATTACAGCCGGTCTGCTCACTCTGGCCTTTATGGGTTTTGCGGGAATGATAAGATGATTTTGGCTGACATTTTTCAGTTATGGAACAATGCGTGGCCGGCGGGACTTACAATGCTTGGCCTGGGAAGTGCTTTCGCAGTCGCACTTCTGATAGCGAGTGAAAAGCTTAAAGTCGAGGTTGACCCAAAAATTGAGCAAATCCACGAGGCGCTGCCGAAGCTTGACTGCGGAGCCTGCGGCTTTGCAGGATGTGCCTCGTACGCGAGAGCCGTTCTGGGAAACCCCGAACTGATCGGCAAGTGCGCACCCGGCGGACCGGAAACATCAGGCAAGATCGCCGCCGTATTGAGCCTCCACATCAGTGACTCCGGCCCTGCCAAAAGGCCAATCGTTCATTGCCGCGCTCACACCGCCGACAGAACTTATTACGCAGAATATGCCGGCATACCAACCTGCACCGCTGCGAACGCACTACCTAACGTCCAGGCCTGCAAATTCGGCTGCCTCGGCTTTAGCGACTGCAGCGACGCCTGCAAGTTCGATGCCCTCCACATTATCGACGGCCTGGCTACTGTTGACTATGAAAAATGCACCGGCTGCACTGCCTGCTCAAAAGCCTGCCCACGAAATCTAATCGAAATGGTCCCCTTTTCGCAGGAGAATATGATGACCGTTGCCTGCAGCAGCAAAGAGACCGGCAAGAGTACACGCTCAATGTGCAAAGTTGGCTGCATCGGCTGCGGCATCTGTGCCAAACAAACCGATGTATTCAAAGTCGAAGATAATCTTGCCCGCCTCGCCTACGAAAAATACCAACCCACCGAGCAAACCCAAACCGCAATGAACAAATGCCCGACGGGCGTAATCCTCTATCGCGGAAAATCCGCTCCACCGGCTCGCCAACCGGGTAAAAAACCCACCGCCACAGCCGTTTGAGCCGCGAGTCACTTTATATATTTTTCTGCACCGCTGGTTTTGATAAGCTCACACTCCGGCAGTGAAGTTACCAGAATAGCCTCGGCTTGCGGTGTCTGTTCGATTAAGCCAAGGCCTTTTTCGGCGCCCATTACGCTGACCGCCGTTGCCAGGGCATCGGCATCGGCTGCGGTTTTGGAAATAATCGTGACGCTTGCCGGGCCGGTGCTGCCGTATCCGGTTTTGGTGTTGATGATATGGCTGTGCTTTTTGCCTCCTATCATAGCAAATCGCCGATAACCGCCGCTGGTGGCAATCGCGGTGTCGGTCAACTTCAATACCAGCGAAGGCTTGCTTGTGCCAATCCAATCCTGCGGTTTGTTCGGGTCCTGCAGGCCGATCAGCCACTGGTTTTTGCCTCGCGGCGGAGTGCCAAAGCATCGAATGTCACCGCCGACATCGACCATTCCGCCGATTGTCCCGCATTTTTGCATTGCTTCAATAGCTCTATCGATTGCGTATCCTTTCGCTATGCCGCCCAAATCGAGTCTCATATCATCGACGATGAATCGCACACTCATCTCGTTGGAATCGAGTACGAGCTTTTCGCAGCCGACCTTCGAGCGAGCTTTTTGCAGCTCGGCTTTGGTGGGAACGGAATTTGCTTCCGCTGCCGAGCGCCAAAGGTCCACCAGCGGTCCGATTGTGATATCAAAAGCGCCTTTGGAAAGCTCACTAAAATAAACTGCTCTTTCCAGAACCTCAAAAGTCGGCTCGCTCACCCTGACAGCAGCTTCATAAGCATTGCGGTTTATGTTGGAGATTTCCGAATCACTTTTGTAGCTGCTCATCAGGTCGTCAACTCTTTGAAGTTCTGCAAAAGCCGCCCCGATCGATTTCCTGGCAATCCCCGAATCTGATGCAACCGCAACGACGCGGGCAAATGTCCCCATTACCTCGCGGTATCCGCCGTCAATATCGACTCGACCCTTTGGCCAAAAAAACAATGCCGGAATCAAACACACGCCGACAATAATTCCAATTGCAATCCGAGTATTGTGCTTGCTCATAAAAACCCTTTCGAGACATAGGATTTGATAATTGATAACTCAACAATAATCAATAGAAAATAACCGGTAATCAATTTATAATGCCGATTGTGAAAAGAAGAGAAATAACAATATTAGCCGAGCGCCTCGAACACGAGTTTCTGCCGTTTGTCCGCAAGCCCAGCAGATACATCGGCGGCGAAATAAATCAGGTCAAAAAAGACCTCGCCGGGTGCGAGTTAACGTTCGCACTATGCTTTCCCGATATCTACGAGGTGGCAATGTCTCATACGGGTCTGGCTATTATCTACGATATTGTCAACAAGATGGAAGGCATCGCCGCCGAGCGTGTCTTTGCTCCCTGGCTCGACGCTGAAAAAGTGCTCCGCGAGAAAGAAATTCCTCTATTTAGTCTGGAATCCAAGGCAACCCTCAAAAGTTTTGACATCATCGGCTTTAGCTTGACTACCGAACTGTGTTACACCAACGTGCTGAATATGCTCGACCTCGCCGGTCTGAATATTCGCAGCGGGCTTCGAGCCGAAGATGACCCATTGATAATCGCAGGCGGCATCGCGTCAAACTGCTGTGAACCTATAGCCGATTTTATTGACCTGTTTGTGCTCGGCGAAGGTGAAGAGGCTGTGATTGAATTGATAGAATTCGTCAGGTCTGAGAAGAAAGCCGGCGTGACGAAAAAGAAAATTCTGCTCAAGGCAGCCAAGAAATTTGACTGGGCCTATGTCCCCGCATTTTACAAATTCGAATACGACGACAGCAAGATTAAGTCGTTTCGGGCGGATTTGCCCGATTTGCCTGCGCATTTCAAAAATGCTGTCGTCGAAGATTTTGAGAACATCCCCGCTCCGCTTCGCCCGATAGTCCCGTTTACCCAGGCCGTCCACGAGCGGGTCAGCGTTGAGATTATGCGCGGCTGTCCGGGCCGATGCTGTTTCTGCCAGGCGAGTTTTTGCAGAAGACCCGTTCGCTGCCGAAGTGTTGAAAAAATTGCCGAAATTGCAAAGGCCTGCTATCACGCAACGGGATTCGACACGGTGAGCCTGCTGAGTTTATCAACCGCTGATTATCCAGACCTCGAGGAACTGGTATCGCGCCTGCACGAATATTTTCAGGACAAATACGTCGGCCTGTCGCTGCCCAGTCTGCGCGTTGACCAGCAGCTAAAGCTACTTCCTGTGCTGTTAACTTCCGTTCGAAAAAGCGGCCTGACAATTGCTGTTGAAGCCGCCAGCGAGAAATTAAGACAGGTCATCAACAAGCCCTTAAAAGATGAAGATTTGTTTGCTGCTGTTGAGGCCGCTTATCGAGCCGGCTGGCAGCGACTAAAGCTATACTTTATGGTCGGCCTGCCCGGTGAAACCGAAAACGATATAAAGCAGATCGTTCAGTTATCTTTCGAGCTGGCCAAACTTCGCAAGAATGTTGACGGCAAAACCGGCCAGATCAACATTACGGTAAGCTGGCTTGTTCCCAAGCCGCACACCCCCTTCGGCTGGCTGGCCCAAAAACCCAAAGCATATTTCGAGAAGGCGAAACGGCTAATACTCAGTGAGAAAAGAAAGCTGTACGCAAAGTTCCTCCAGTTCAAGTTCCATCACATTGAGCGCAGCGTATTGGAATCGGCAATGGCCCGAGGCGACAGACGCCTATGCGATGTTATCGAATCGGCCTGGAAAAGCCGTGCGAAATTCGACTTGTGGGATGAATGTTTTGACTATGAAATCTGGAAGGGGGCTTTCGAAAAATTTGAAATGAATATTGAAACTGCCGCTCAAAGACAGTTCAACATAGATGAAATCCTGCCCTGGCAGCACCTCGGCGGTCCCGAAAAGAAGTATCTGCTAACTTACTTAGATAAGGCTATGAAACAGAGCGAGGCACTATAATTCGAAATTGCAAGTTTTCGTTGTACGTCTTTGGCGTTACAGTTTTTTCATTCCGGGAGGCAGCTCAATTCCGACTCGTCCTTTTGCCTCCTTGAAGTCAACGATTATTTTGACCGCGGCCTCCGGCTCATCCACTACCGTGAACACATCCAAATCTTCCGATGAAATATAGTCATGTTCCTTGAGCATCTTTTCCGTCAGCCACTGGATTAGTCCATTCCAATAGTCACTACCCATCAGAACCACAGGGAAAAACGCCTGCTTTAAGGTCTGAATTAACACCAGTGACTCGCAAAACTCATCCATAGTTCCGTAACCGCCGGGAAAAACTATAAAACCGTGAGCGTATTTCAGGAACATCACCTTGCGACAAAAGAAGTACCTGAAGTGCAGTGACAGATTCTGGTACTCGTTTGGTATCTGCTCCATGGGCAGTTCGATGTTAAGCCCAATGCTTGTGCCGCCCGCTTGGGCAGCGCCCTTGTTTGCCGCTTCCATAATCCCGCCGCCGCCGCCGGTTATTACGGCGAACCCTGCCTTCGCTACTTCTGATGCGGTTTTCTCGGCAAGTTTATAATACGGGTCTTGCGGCTTTGCTCGTGATGAACCGAAAAACGATATCGCAGGCCCGATAGAGCCAAGCTCGTCAAATCCCTCCACAAACTCAGCCATTACTCTGAATATTCGCCACAGGTCTTTTACCGGTTTATCACCAACATCCATCATAGAAAAACTCTCCTTCAAACGTCATATCTCGTATTTCGCGTATGCCTGATCTTCACAAGAAACGGATTCTACCACAAAGCCGGGTTGTTTGCAGCGGGACAATATCGCCAAATCTGACAATTTTCGCAGTCCGGTTTGCGTGCCTTGCATATATTTCGCCCATGGAAGATCAATAAATTGCCAAACAGCGTCCAGTTCTTTCTGGGCACTATTTCGGCCAAATCAAATTCCAGCTTTACGGCGTTGCTGTTTGCCGACAGTCCCAATCGCCGAGACAGCCGGATAACGTGTGTATCGCAGGCTATTGCAGGTTTTCCGAAGGCGCCGCCCAATACTACGTTTGCCGTCTTTCTGCCCACCCCCGGAAGTGTCACAAGCTCATCCATTGTCTCCGGCACTTCGCCGCCGAATTTCTCCATTATCGCTGTACACGCACCTTTGATGCTAACCGCCTTATTGTGAAAAAAACCCGTACTTCTTATATCCGACTCGATCTGTTTTATATCAGCTTTTGCCCAGTCTTTAGCTGATTTGTATCTTTTGAACACATCTTTAGTGACCATATTGACTCGCGCATCAGTGCACTGTGCCGACAGAATCGTTGCTATAAGAAGCTCCAGCGGAGATGCGAAGTTAAGAGCAACTTTCGCATCGGGATATGTTTTCTTCAATATCGGCCAGATTCTTCTGACCCGTTCGGCGGCCTCGGCCTTGTCAACCTTTGGCTTGGTTTTTCTAACCGCTGTCTTTTTGCCCATCTAATCCTCTGCATCCGGTAAATTAGCAAGAATCTTTTTCAAATCTTTTCTGCTGATTAGACCTTGCAGGTGGTGCTCGGTGCCGTCCGGCAAATGCAAAACCGCAACCGGGACACCTGGTTCCTGGTACTTGTCTTTCAAAGCGAGTGTCGCCGGATAATCCTTTACTGTGGTATCGGCTTTAACTGCCAAAACATTTTTTTGCTCTATCAGGTTGGCTATATCTTCGCTGGAATAGACGGTCTTCTCCAAGACCAGGCAGTTAAAGCACCAGTCAGCGGTAAATTTAATCAGAACAGCCTTTTTTTCTGTCAGATATTTCTCTATCAAATCGGCGTCATACTTTTGCCAGTCGATAAGCTCATCTGCCGGTGCCGGTAGAAACACCCAGCCCGCTGCAACCGCCAAAGCCACCGCGATAATTCGTATAAGCCACTTGCGCGACGGCTTAGTATTGTAACTTACCCAGCCGCCCCACATCCAGATGCAAAAACCAAGCACAACCGCAAAATACAGTACACCCATTCTTCGCACTTCCGGCACTGCACCAATAAGCTTTACTGCGACAACCAGCAGCACAAAACCCACCGTCTGCTTAAAGAGCTCCATCCAGCGTCCGCCCTTGGGTAAGCCCTTCAACAAGCCCGGCATCGAAGTCAGTATCGCATAAGGGGCTGCCATCCCCACGCCGATGACCATTATCGTCAGGGTCCCCAGCGCCAAATGCTGTCCTTGGGCCCAGGCAAATGCTGCCGCCAAAATCCCAAAACTGCAGGGCGTACTCAAAATGGCAGCGAGAAAGCCCATTCCAACAGCTCCGGAATATCCTTTAGCGGAACCGGATTTACCTGCAATTGAGGACGGAACGGTGATAGTAAAGACGCCGAACATAAACAGCGCCAGCACGACCAGCAAAAGCGCCATTCCGGCGACGAAGACCGGGTTGCGAAATTGGTCTCCCCACTGCAGCACCGTTCCGTAGAAGAGTTGTAGAATAATATTGGCCCCTGCAAGGCAGGCGAAGAATAGCAATATTCCCACGCAGAAAGCAAGCCCCATCGCTATCGATTTACCCTTACCCTGCTTGGCTTGCTCGACAATCCGCATCACAATAAGGGGCAGCACCGGCCAGACACACGGCATAATGTTCAACGACAAACCCGCCAAAAACGCCAAACCGAGAGCAAACCAGACCGGATAATTTAGGCGTGCCACTGTAAAATCCGGCTCAACCTTCGGCCCCGCTTCAATCAAATCCGGCGGAACTAACTTAGCTTCGACCGCCACTTCCTCTCCGGCAATACTCATCTTTGTATCAATCTGAAAATCGCTGATAATGCGACACTGTTGCGCCGAACAATAAGCTCCCTCTATACCAATACGGGCAACACCTACAATTTGCTCGCTGGACTTCATCGGCAGTTGCTCCACACTGAACGGCAAAATCACCGTGAACTTATCACTGAACACATCGATTTTCTGCTTTAACACTGGGTCAAAATACGACTCCCACTCAGGTAACCTCGCTTCGGAAAACCTTAGAGACTCCTGCCTCATCGGTTTGATTCTGAGATTCACTCCGCCTGGAGCGGTCTTTTCCGACGCATAGAAGTGCCAATCCTTTTCCAGCTCGAAATAAAACGCCAAAGCAAATTCGCCTTCAGGACCAGATTTCTGATGACGAGGTTCAATTAAAACCTTGAAAACATCGTACTTGAATTGGTTTGGCGAGATCTCCTCCACCCCACTACTTTGTCCGAAGGCGTGAGCGAAAAGCACGAAAGCCACACAGAATATCACAGCGGCGTTCTTCCACATAGACACCTCAGAGGAATTGCAATAGAAATAATATTAGTTGGATGACCGCTTTTTTGCTTCGTCTTCCGACTGCTCGCTTTTTGCCTGTTCGGCGGCCAATAAATCGCCAACGGTAGGCTTGTCGAGCTCGCCGCCTTCCAGAATCAGTTCCACATCATCGGCGTCGAGAGTCTCGTATTTCAGCAGTGCTTTTGCTATTTTACCAAGCTTATCTTTATTAGCTTTTATTAATTCTTTTGATTTTTTATATGCCTCGTCGGTAATTTTTTTTACTTCGCTATCGATTGTTTCGGCTGTTCTTTCTGAGTATTCTTTCTCGC
>Ga0209979_1000255_pt1 | contig 80942 bp, 72 predicted proteins | sample AnhtaG_FD_183114 | JGI IMG/M metagenome (GOLD analysis project Ga0209979, IMG submission 183114) | Deep subsurface microbial communities from Anholt, Denmark to uncover new lineages of life (NeLLi) - Anholt_01485 metaG (SPAdes) (version 2) | ecosystem: Environmental > Aquatic > Marine > Oceanic...
GGGGGTAAGACCGCAGGTAGACCACCTGCTTGATAGGCGGCATGTGTAAGCCCCGCGAGGGGTTCAGCTAAGCCGTACTAATGGTCGAGGGCTTAACGGTGGCGCGGCAGAATCTGGGCTCGACTGATTCAGTTGTTTTAATACTAAGATTGGTTCCTCAGGTGACTTTAGCGGAGGGGAAACACCCGGTCCCATACCGAACCCGGAAGTTAAGCCCTCCAGCGCCGATGGTACTTGGGGGGCAACCCCCTGGGAGAGTAGGTCGTTGCCTGGGGATTTTTCTTGCTCTTTGACAGAGGCCGCTATAGAATAGTAAATGAGCAAGCGGTAATGAAGGTGGTGAGGCCAGATGAAGGATCAGCCCATCGATGCCCTGACGGTTGGCGACCTGGAGGAGATGATCACTAAGATCGTCAGAAAGGTGGTCAGGGAGGAAGTGAGCCGGGATTATTACGTCAACGAAGAAGGCGTCAAGGTCCTATATAGGGAGGAGGATATCGACCCAGAGTATCTTGCCGAACTCGACCAGCATTACGAGGAGATTGAGTGCGGAAAGGCTCGGCTGACTGAAGGCGAAACGGTGGTTGGGGAGTTGCGGGATCTGGGGCTCGATCTCTGATGTACCGCTACAAGTTCAGCCCCACGGCGAGGCAAAGGGTCAAGAAATTAGCCAAACGCAACCCCAAACTGGTCGAGGCCATCATGCGCAAGATCAGATGGCTGGCTGAACATGCTGATGATATTGCCCACCAGCCCATTAAGGGCAGTCCGTTCTTCAGCCTCCATAGCGGCCCGCTGCACATCCCCTATTTGTTAGATAAGAGCAAGAAGTTGATCATCATCTTGGACATTGCCCAGCACGATTCGGCGTATGATAGGATTAAGAGACTGTGAGGCTAACTGCGCCGATGGTATGGGAGAGTAGGTCGTTGCCTGGGGAACTGTTGCGTAGTAGTGGCCCAACCGAATAGGGTCGCTATCTTTGTATCTCGATGAGAAGATTTGACCTTTAGAAGTGCGGAAGAAGGAGTGAAGTGGAGACCTTAGAATACATCCCTTCTATCGCCCTCATCTTATGCCTGGGCCTTCTCTGGGGGAGCGTCTTCTGGCTTCGGAAGCATGGAGAGCGATTGCCGGAGAAGATGCGACCGCGCTATCTTCCATCCAATACCTTTCTCTTTCTCCTCTCGCTCTTAATCCTCTTCTGGGCTGTTACGCGGCTTTGGGGAAGCGCTACCGGCCAGGCGGTAGGTTGGACCATTCTCACAGTGGGTTCAGGGGTCGCCGCATGCATTGGGATGTATCGGACTATGGTTGCCGAAGGGGGCTTCCAGGAGTTCATCCGACGGTACTATGGTTTACGGATCGGCGGGCTCCTTATCCTGCCAGGGTTCATGGTTGCCTATGCAGCCCTGGGGCTGCAAGGTTTGGGAAGGGATAACCTGGCTCTCCCTGTAGGCATCACGGCGGCTGTAATGATCGGGCTGGGATGGCTGATCTTGGTCTATGGCCTGTTAAGGAGCGCTTGGGATTGGGTGCGCTGGTGGTTGAGGGGAACGTAGGTCGTTGCCTGGGGAACTTTCTAGACGTAGGAGCGGCCCCGTGTAGTTGGGCCGCTCTGATTATTGCCCTTTCAGGGGGGTATTGACATCGGAGAAAAGCATGGTATCATGCGGTTGCCATATGTGTTCTCACGGACGGGGATGCTCTGGCACAGCGGTGAAGCATAGCATGAAAGGAGAGGTAAGATGAGGACGAAGTCGCTAACCTTCAGGACGCCTGGCGGCGTCGGACAGATCATTGGGCGGAGCCTCCTCGTGGGTCTGGGCTACATCGTGGGAACCATGGTCAGCGGGATGGTAGTGGGGGCGCTGGGCCTGCAGCAACCCACCCTGCCCTCCGGCGTAGAGCCTACGATGGTGATGGTCATGATTTTCATTTCTGGCCTTCTGCTCGGTCCCACACTGGGCGCGCTATCGCGTCGGCTCCCCTTGCCCACGCTGCACCGCTCGGCGGTCATCTTCTTTCTACTGTTCATGGCCCACTATCTCGTAATCATCGTTGAAGGCGTGTTCTTCACGACTACCGGTGGATTGAATCTAGGCTTCAATCTGGTGAATGGGACGGTCACTTCCTTGGTCGCTGGCTCCCTCATCGCCGTTCTTTTCCCACCTGGACAGGTGGAGGAAGGGTTGCTGGCTGCGCTAAGAAGGTACTTTGCTCAGCGAAAGTGGACCACCTGGGCTTGGCGCCTCTCCCTGGCGGCTGTGCTCTATGTCCCGATCTATCTGATAATGGGCATGATTGTGGCCCCTGTTGTGACACCCTACTACACCGACCCCGCTCTGGGCCTGGGTCTGGTCATCCCGGGGTTTGAGGTGATGCTGCCGGTGGAAATACTCCGAGGGGCCATCTTCGTGGTTGGCTTGCTTCCCGTTATCGCCGTGTGGCAGGGGAGCAGGAGTTCCTTGGCTCTCTGGCTGGGGCTGACCATAGTTGTGCTGGGGGCGGTGGCACCCATGCTACAGGCATACTTCTTACCGCTCACCCTGCGCCTGGTGCATGGTATGGAAATCACCATCGATTCTCTGCTCCAGGGGCTCGTGTATGCCTGGCTGCTGTGGGTCGAATTCAAGGAAGGCGGGTAAGCCAGCGAGGAGGCGGAGCCGATTCAGACCTTTAGCATAGAGGCAGTGGTGCGCTGAGTGTCCGGCTGTCAGCACATAAATAATAACCAAAGAGCCCGTGGCCTCATTGACCGCGGGCTCTTGTCTTATAAGCAGGGGCACATTATTGGCACCGGATTTCAAATCCAGCACTGTGCTCAATTCCCCCTCTTCTCTTCCACCGCCTCCTTCGCCATTTTGATGAACTCCTCCACCGGCTTCGGGCCCAGGTCTTCCTCTGTGCGCAGGCGCACGGAGACGGCTCGGTTCTCTACCTCCCTGTCGCCTATGACCAGCATGTAGGGTATCTTTTGCAGTTGCGCATCTCTGATCTTGGCTTGCATCCGCTCAGATCTGTCGTCTACCTCCACCCGGAAACCCTCATCTCGTAGTCGCTCCGCCACCTGGTTAGCGTAGGCCACATGCTCGTCGGTGATGGGGATGAGGATGGCTTGTGTGGGGGCCAGCCAGAGGGGGAAGGCCCCTGCGTAATGCTCGATCAGTATGCCGAAGAACCGCTCCAAGGAGCCCAAGAGGGCCCGGTGGACCATGTAAGGCCGATGCTCCTTGCCATCCTGTCCTACATAGGTCATATCGAACCGCTCCGGTAGGTTGAAGTCGAACTGGATAGTGGTCAGTTGCCAGGCCCGCCCCAAAGCGTCCTTGATATCGATATCTATCTTGGGGCCGTAGAAGGCTCCGGCTCCCTTGTCGACCTCGTAGGGTAACCCTTGCTTTTCCAGGGCTCGGCGCAAGGACTCCTGGGCCCTCTCCCAATCCTCAACCCGTCCCACATACTTCTCTGGCCGCGTGGAGAGCATGAAGTTATACTCCCTGAAGCCAAAGGAGCCCAGGATGTGCAAGGTGAAATCGAGGAGCCTCACTATCTCGCCCTCGATCTGCTCTGGGGTACAAAAGATGTGGGCATCGTCTTGGGTGAAGCCTCGCACCCGCATAAGTCCATGGAGGACGCCGGAGCGCTCATACCGATAGACCGTGCCTAACTCCGCCCAGCGCAAGGGGAGGTCGCGGTAACTGTGTAGCCTGCTCTTATACATCATGATGTGGAAGGGGCAGTTCATGGGCTTGAGGAAATAATCCTGCCCCTCGATATCCATGGGCGAGTACATCAGGTCCCGGTAGAACTCCAGGTGTCCGCTCCTCTCCCAAAGTTCGCTCTTCCCGATATGGGGCGAGTAGATGATCTCATAGCCGGCCTTCAGGTGCTCCTGGCGCCAGAAATCCTCGATCAAGGTCCTGACCATCCCCCCTTTAGGGTGCCAGTGGACGAGCCCCGGCCCTGCCTCCTCATGGAGGCTATATAGGTCCAAATCCTTGCCCAGGCGGCGGTGGTCTCTTCTCTCCGCCTCCTCCCGCCTCTTCAGGTAGGCTTCCAACTCTTGCGCCGTGGGCCAGGCCGTGCCATAGATCCGCTGCAACATGGGCTGGGTCTCACTGCCCAGCCAGTAGGCCCCGGCCACGCTCAGAAGTTTCAGCCCTTCTTCTTTCACCTGGCCCGTATGCTCCACATGGGGGCCTCGGCAGAGGTCGGTGAAATCGCCGTGAGTATAGATGGAGATGGCTTCCTCCTCCGGCAGGCGAGCGATCAGTTCCAGTTTGAAGGGCTGGTCGGAGAAGAGGGCTTGAGCCTCTTGGCGAGAGATCTCCTTGCGCTCGAAGGGGTAGTGGGCCTCGATTATCTCCCTCATCCGGGCCTCGATGGTCTCCAGGTCCTCAGGGGTGAGAGGGCGGGGGAGGTCGAAGTCGTAGTAGAACCCCTCCTCGATGGCCGGGCCTATGCCCAGTTTGGCCCCGGGGAAGAGTTTGAGCACCGCGTCGGCCATGATATGAGAGGCCGAGTGGCGCATGGCTTCCAGAGCGTTCTCCTTTCCCTCGGGATCCTTTACGGACATCGTCTTCTCCTTTCTGGCTCGATCGAACGCCTAGGGGTTTCATCCTTGGTCATCATCACCACCCCCTTTTGTCAACGCTGGCTCCCCTCTTCTATCCCTCGGGACCAAGCGAGCCAAGGCGATGCCCACGAAGACTATAAGTGCTCCCAGAGCCTGCAAGGGGGCGAAATGCTCTCTCAAAGTCAAGACGGCTACCCCCACTGCCACCACCGGTATCAGATAGTTATAGATCATGGTGCGGGTGGCCCCTATCTCCCCAATCGCCCGGAACCAAAGGACGTAGCCCAACCCCGCGGCGATGAAGGAACTGTACCCCAGCCCCAGCCAGCCGTTCAGCGAGAGGTGGGCCCATGGCTGATAGAGTAGCGCCCTCCAAGTGAAGGGGAGCATGGAAACGGTCCCCAGGACAAAGGAGACGGTCATTAGGCGCAGGGAAGAATGGCGCTTCAAAGGTCGCTTGGAGATCACCGCGCATAGGCCGTTGATGGCTGCGCAGGTGAGGGTGAAGAGGTCCCCTTTCAGGTATTCCATCCTGAGGGTCAACCCTCCTGACTGGGCTCCCACGATCATGGCTACCCCCAGGAAGGAGACCAAGATGCCCACTATCTGGAGGGGGACGATCCGTTCTTCTCGGAAGAGAACGGCGAAGAGAAGGGTGAAGATGGGCCCGGTGGCTATAAGCAGGGAAGAGTTGGAGGCAGTGGTGTAGTAGAGGCCCAAGGTGAAAAGGATCTGGTAGAAGCCGATGCCGATGATGCCTACCACCCCCACCCGCAGCCAATCTTCCCTCTGGATAGTTGGTTTGCCCTCCAGCAGCCACAGGGTGATCAAGAGGAGGAGGGTAGCCCCGCCGAAGCGGGCCGTGGCGAAGGCCAAAGGATCGATCTCCTGCAGGCTATATTTGATGACGCTGAAGACCGAGCCCCAGATCACCACCACCGCGAATAGCAACAAATCTACCTTTGTAAGACGCCTCATCACTCCACCCTAAAGATGAGAGCCCGCCTTGGGGCGGGCTCTGCCGCGGTTCCACCCAATTTCAGCACGTAGATCGTGCCCTCTCAGCGCCATAACGGGCGCTCCCGTAGCCCCATACTCGATAACCTTTCCGGGGTAGGCTCAGGGGTGGTTTTCCCCCAGGCCCTATGCTGGAGGGGCTTCCAGTCGCGGCCTCCTCCTCCCTGAAGCGGTACCTGGGATACTCGTCCCCGTCACAGCCTTTTCAGTGGGCGGTACAAGACTTGAACTTGTGACCTCTACGATGTCAACGTAGCGCTCTAGCCAACTGAGCTAACCGCCCTCATATAACTATTATAGCACAGAAGCAACGATTTGAAAAGATGACTACCGACTTTGGAGTAAGTAGGGCAGGTTTCCATACCTGCCCCATCCAGGTCGGATCTACTATCACTACGAGCAGCCTCATCCCGGCCTCGATATACTAACCCCTCTGTCACCTCCAACCGCATACCGCCTGAAGGCTCCAATCCTGGTGCTGCAGGGGGAATCGAGGCTTCAGCCGGTTTTTAAGTGCCGTCAGGAGTTTCCTCCTGACGGCCAAGGCTGGAAGCGTGAGATGGTAACATCTGACGCCACTAAAACGAGACTAGCTGGATGACTATCGAGTTTGGAGCCCCAAAGGATGATGTGGTAGAATGTATGAGGGTTGCGAAATGTGGCAAGTTGTGGGACATCAGTGGGCCATTACTATTCTTCAAAACTCCCTCACGCGGGGGAATACATCCCATGCCTACCTTTTCACCGGCCCCCCTCGCATCGGGAAGACCACCCTGGCTCTAAGTTTGGCTCAGGCCCTGAACTGCACGGGGGAAGATAAACCTTGTGGGGAGTGCCTCTCCTGCCATAAGATCTCCCAAGGGATCCACCCCGATGTGCGCATGGTGGATTTGGCCTATCAGGAGCGGCTTCTGGAGGGGCGAGAGGGCTCCACGGCCTTGGGCATAGACGCCATCCGTTCGATCCAAAGCGATGCAGCCCTCATGCCCTTCGAGGGGAGATGGAAACTCTTCATCATCCCCCAGGCGGAGAATATGACCCCTGGCGCGGCTAACTGCTTATTGAAAACCCTGGAGGAGCCGCCGGGCCATGTGGTTCTCCTCCTCACCGCCCTCCATACCGACCTTCTCTTCCCTACCATAGTATCCCGCTGCCAGGTTTTCAACCTACGACCTCCCTCTACAACCCTCATCCGCGAGGCGTTGGAGCGAAGGTGGGGCCTCGAAGGAGAGCGGGCTCATCTCATCGCTGCCCTCTCCGCGGGGAGGATAGGCTGGGCGGTGGAGGCCGCCCAAGACGAAGCCCTGCTGAAGGAGCGGAACGAGCGATTAGATGAACTCTTGTCCCTTCCTGGTGCCAGGCGGCTGGAGAGGCTCTCCTTTGCCCAGCGCTGGGGAGGCCAGCCCGAAAGGGCGAAAGAGGTCCTGACCCTATGGCTGCGCTGGTGGAGAGACCTCCTCTTAGCCAAAGAGGGGTGCCTGGATAAGATAGAGAATATCGATCGGCGAGATACCCTGGTCGAAGAGGCGGGGAAGCATGAGTTGGGGGAGATAAAGGAGTTCATCTCCTCCATACGGAAAGCGTTGCAACAGTTGGAGAGCAATGTTAACCTTCGTTTGGCCTTAGAGGTCCTGATGTTGGACCTGCCGAGCAAGCGATAATCAAAGGGAAAGATATCATGCCAAAGGTAGTGGGTGTTCGTTTCAAGCAAGCGGGGAAGATATACTATTTTGATGCTACCGGGTTCGAGGATTTGAAAGTCGACGAATATGTGGTAGTGGATACGGCGCGGGGACGAGCGTTGGGGAGAGTGGTCGCGCCTCCGCAAGAGGTGAGCGAGCCTTCCGAACATCTCAAACCGATAGAGCGCCAAGCCACCCCTCTCGACCTGTCGGAGAGGGAAAGGTACCGGTTACAGGAGCGAGAGGCTCTGGAGAGATGCAGGGAGAAGGTGGCCGAGCGTGGCTTGGAGATGAAGCTCATCAAGGCGGACTACAACTTCGACGGCAGCCGGCTGGTGGTCTATCTCACCGCCGAGAAACGGGTCGACTTCCGGGAGTTGATAAGAGATCTGGCCCGAACCCTCAAAACCAGGGTAGAGCTTCGTCAGGTGGGGGTGCGAGACGAGGCAAAGCTTCTGGGGGGTTTGGGGCGGTGTGGTCGGGTCCTCTGCTGCGCCACCCATCTCTGCGAATTCTCGCCTGTCTCCATCAAGATGGCTAGACTACAGGATGTCTCCCTGAGCCCGGCGGAGATCTCCGGGGTCTGTGGACGGTTACTTTGCTGCCTAGCCTATGAGAATGAGACCTACCGCTCCCTGAAGGAGAGCTTCCCCAAAGTAGGCACCATGGTGGAGACCCCCTACGGTGTAGGGAAGGTGAAGAGTGTAAACGTCTTGAAGGAGACAGCAGAGGTGGAACTGAGGAGCGAGGTGACCGTGGAGATTTCGGCCGCGGAACTGAGAGAGCGGGTTTGAGGTTTTAATTCCTTGACCGCTTTAGAGCCCGCAGTCGCGGTACCACCTCTGCAGGGATCCAGACCTCTCCCAGATCGGGGGTCTCTAGGATGCCTGGGCCATGGAAATCGCTTCCCCCCGTGACGATGAGGCCATACTTCTCCGCCCAGCGGGCCAGATCCCGGCTTTGCTCTGGAGAGTATTGGCCATAGTAAGCCTCGAGCCCCACCAGGCCGGCACAAGCAAGTTCGGGCAGAAGCCCTAAGACCTCCAAGGGGTGAGCCAAAACGGGGAGACCCCCAGCCTCTAAGATCATCTGCGTGGCCTCCAGTGGAGTTATCTTATAGCGAGGTACGTAGGCGGGACCGTTTCTTCCGATGTAGTTGAGGAAGGCCTCACTGGTCGAAGATACGTACCCCTCTTCCATCATCGCACGCGCGATGTGAGGCCTCCCTATGGAACCCTCCCCCGCTATCTCCGCCACCTGTTCCCGACTGAGGGGCATACCTAGAGCCTTTAGCCTCTCGATCATCCTCCAAGCACGATGGCGGCGAAAATCCCGCATGGCTCTTAACCTCTCCTGGAGAGGTTCGTAATGATGATCGATGTAATACCCTAAGATATGAGCTTCCTGGGACCCCACCTCAGCGCTTATCTCCACCCCTGGTATCACCTCCAAGGGTGTACCTCTGGCTGCCTGTAAGGCTGGGTCTATCCCCTCCGTCGAATCATGGTCGGTGAGAGAGATGGCCTCCAGTCCCTTGGCTAGGGCCATCGTTACCAACTGCGAAGGCGAATAGGCACCGTCGGAGGCGGTGGAATGGATATGGAGATCACACCTCATCGAGGCTCGACAGTAAGCCTCATAGCGGTGCGTTCCTGGTCGTCGATGACCACTTCTATAAAAGCAGGGATGCAGATCACGTCCAAGCCATCGAGGGCCAGGTATCCACGAGCGATAGCCACAGCCTTCACCGCCTGATTTACCGCCCAGGCGCCGATGGCCTGCACCTCTGCTGTATTACTCTCCCGTACCACCCCCGCGATGGCGCCCGCCACCGCCGTTGGTCTGGACTTGGCCGCTACTTTGATGATATCCATGGGGCCCCCTCCGTTGTTCAGGTTGAGTTTATGATGTGCTCCTTTTTCAGCCTCAGTCCTCTACTTATCCCTCTCCACCTCCCCCAGGGCCGCTCGAGCGGCAGCCAAACGAGCGATGGGTACGCGGAAGGGGGAACAACTGACGTAGTTCAGCCCTAACTGGTGGCAGAACTCTATGGAACTGGGATCTCCTCCGTGCTCACCGCAGATGCCTATCTCCAGATCTGGGCGGCTGCTCCTTCCCCTCTCCACCGTGACACGCATCAACTGCCCCACACCCTCACGGTCTAACACTTGGAAGGGGTTCTCCGGCAGGATGCCACGCTCGACATACTGGAGCAGAAACTTCCCCTCCGCGTCATCGCGAGAGACGCCGTAGGTCATCTGGGTGAGGTCGTTGGTACCAAAGGAGAAGAATTCAGCGTAGTTGGCGATCTCGCCCGCGGTGAGGGCTGCCCGAGGGACCTCGATCATGGTACCGAACTTATAGTCTACCTCGATCCCCTCCTCAGCCATGACATCCCTGGCCACCTTCTCCAACTTTTCACGTTCCACCTTCAGTTCGTTGACATGGCCCACCAAGGGGATCATCACCTCGGGATGGACCTCGATCCCCTCCTTCGCCTTGCGGCAAGCGGCTTGCAAGATGGCCCTGACCTGCATCTCTGTGAGGCCGGGGTACATGATCCCCGCCCGGCAGCCCCGGAGGCCGAGCATGGGGTTAACCTCCCACATGCTCTCCACCACCCGAAGGAGTTTCTCCTTTTCGACCAGTCGCTTAGGGTCTTGGCCGGTGCAGCGGAGCCGTGTCACCTCCTCCAGCAACTCCTCCCGAGGGGGGAGGAACTCATGCATAGGGGGGTCGATGAGCCGGATGATGACCGGCAGTCCGTCCATCACCTCGAAGAGCCCTTCGAAATCCTCCCGTTGGAAGGGGAGGAGTTGATCCAGGAGCGCTTTCCGCTCTTCCTCGTCCTCGGCCAACACCATCTTCACCACGATGGGTCGCCGTTCCTCCTCGAAGAACATATGCTCCGTGCGGCAAAGCCCTATCCCTTCGGCGCCGAACTCCCGGGCTCGCTGGGCATCGCGAGGGTAGTCGGCATTGGCCCAGACCCCTAGGCGGCGGAACTCATCCGCCCAGGAGAGGAGGGTTTGGAGTTCCTTCTCTTTCTCCCACTTAGGTTCCACCCTGGGGATCTGCCCCATGAACACCTCGCCGGTGCCCCCATCAAGGGAGATATAGTCACCCTCCCGCACCACCTTCTCGTTCGCGGAAAAGGTTTTGGCCTCCAGGGCTATGCTTAACGCTTCACAACCAGCCACACAAGGTTTGCCCAGGCCCCGGGCCACCACTGCGGCGTGGCTGGTGGCCCCACCACGCTGGGTGAGGATGCCCTGGGCTTGTAACATCCCATGTACGTCATCGGGGTTAGTCTCCGGTCGGACCAGGATCACCGGCCTACCCGCTGCTCCCCACTCCTGGGCGGTATCCGCATCGAAGACAGCCACCCCTACCGCCGCTCCCGGTGAGGCGTTGAGCCCTTTAGCCAAGAACCTGCCATCCTCTAAAGCCTGAACTTTAGCCCTATCATCGAAGGCTGGATGGAGCAAGAGGTCGATCTGAGAGGGCTCGATCCGCTGCACCGCCTCTTCCTTGCTGATTATCCCCTCTTTCACCATATCCACCGCGATCTTCACCGCGGCTCGAGCGGTTCGCTTGCCGGTTCGCGTCTGGAGCATCCAGAGTTTGCCCCGCTCGATGGTGAACTCCACATCTTGCACGTCCCGATAATGTCTCTCCAACCGCTCACACATCTCTGCAAACTGGGCGTAGATCTGGGGCATCTCCTCCTTCAGTTGAGAGATGGGCTTGGGGGTTCGGATGCCGGCCACCACATCTTCACCCTGGGCGCTGAGGAGATACTCCCCGTAGAGTTCCTTCTCCCCGGTAGCCGGATCTCGGCTGAAGGCCACCCCAGTCCCGGAGTCGAAACCCATGTTGCCGAAGACCATAGTGACCACGTTCGCCGCGGTGCCTAGATCATGGGGGATCTTGTGGAACTCGCGATAGTCCACTGCCCGCTTGATGTTCCAGGACCTAAAGACCGCCGCTGTAGCCAAGCGGAGTTGCTCATAGGGGTCTTGAGGGAAGGGGAACCCCTTCTCCTCCTCGATGATCCTCTTAAACTCCTCGGTGATAGCCTCTAGGTCTTCGGTGGTGAGATCGGTGTCCACCTCGTAACCCTTGTCCTCCTTCACCCGTTCCAAGACCGACTCGAAACGGCGAGCCTCTATCTCCAAGACCACATGGCCGAACATCTGCACCAGTCTGCGGTAGGCATCATAGGCGAAACGCTCGTTGCCCGTGAGTTCGATGAGCCCCTTGATCGTCTCATCGGTGAGGCCCAGGTTGAGGACGGTCTGCATCATGCCCGGCATAGAGAACTTAGAGCCGGAGCGAACAGATACTAGAAGGGGGTCTCTAGGGTCCCCGAACCCTTTGCCGGTCCTTTCCTCGACCACCTTGAGCGCCGAGAGGGTCTGCTCCCACATCCCAGGGGGGAACTTCTCTCCGGCCTCATAGTAGGCCAGGCAAGCCTCTGTGGTTATGATGAACCCTGGCGGAACGGGCAAACCGATATTGGCCATCTCCGCCAGGCCGGCGCCTTTGCCTCCTAGGAGGTCCCGCATCGTCGCGTCCCCCTCCTCGAACATGTAGACCCATTTCTTCTCCGCGGTCATATATCATAACCTCCCTATTTGTGATATAGCTTCTCTAGGACAATTTGAATCCTAAGGGCCTTTTTTCAGGTTCGACCTTCTCAAGCATCACTGGGTGGAACCAGACAAGTTCGTTCTCATTACGTGCGTCCTCAAGGCGCACAACTACGTTAAAGTCTGGGGCAATGTGATGGGCCTTGATCTTAATCACCTCGCCGGTTTTGCCTATGTCTCTGTTGTACTGTCTGAGAACCCACCCGTCGGCACCAGGCCATAGCTCAATGGGGGAATTTGCAGACGAGGAAGGCAATGCCCTCGCCGCGAGTCGTTCCGCCATTCGGGCGGCGACATTCTGGACAAACAAATGAGTAGCGCACGAACTCAGCCATGCGTCTCCTCCTTTGCGGCGAGGGCGGCCACTCTCCGTTCCACCCTGACGCTGAGGTGGCCCGGATTGTCGGCTGCGAGTGGCGGCAAGAGGTGCGACAACAGTTGCTCTGCGCTGAGCCGGTGGACTATACCGGTTGGACCGGTTTGTGTCCAGCCGTTGTTCTCTTTGAGGTAGCTCCATGTCCGGCCGCGTTTGGTTGTGATGTAGATCACGCAGTCAGTGTTCTTCATGGCGTCTCCTCCTTTGCGGCGAGGGCGGCCATAAGGGCATCGCCAGTCCCCCATTCGTTGCGTGGTTTCACCTTGACTCGGTCACCTGGCCTAAAATACTCCATCTTTCTCGCTTCCTTTACATGTTGTCTTCGGTGATCTGCTACAACTTCTCCAGGAGAAAGTCCTTCAATTCCGCGATGGGTGGTCGCATTTGCTCCATGGAATCCCGTTCTCTCACCGTTACCGCCCTATCCTCTAATGATTGGACATCTACAGTGACACAATATGGGGTCCCGATCTCGTCCTGTCGCCGGTAGAGCCTCCCGATGGAGGCGGTATCGTCGTAGATGACCACAAAATGGGGACGCAGGTCACGAGCGATCTCCTTGGCTAGAGCCACGATCTCCGGGCGGTTGCGCAGGAGGGGCAAAACCGCCACCTTAACCGGGGCTAAATCGTGGTGAAGGCGCAAAAGCACCCGCTTCCTTCCCCTCACCTCCTCCTCGTGATAGGCGTCCACGAGGAAAGCCAAAGCGGCCCGATCTATTCCGCCGGAGGGCTCAATCACGTAAGGGTAGATATGCTCCCCCGTCTCCTCATCGAAATAGGCCATATCTTTGCCGCTGAACTCGGCATGCCGGCGGAGGTCGAAATCGGTACGGTTAGCGATCCCCTCCAACTCCGACCAGCCGAAGGGAAAACTATATTCGATGTCATGGGTGGCTTTGGAGTAGTGAGAGAGTTCCTCCGGGCCATGCTCTCGAAGGCGGAGGTTTTCCTCTTCTATGCCATACCGCTTATACCATTCTAGACGCTCCTTCACCCAATATTCAAACCACTCTTCGTCTGTTCCTGGCGTCACGAAATATTCGATCTCCATCTGTTCAAATTCCCGGGTGCGGAAGGTGAAATTCCCCGGCGTGATCTCGTTGCGGAAAGCCTTCCCTATCTGGGCGATGCCGAAGGGGAGTTTGCGGCGCGTGGCGCTCTGCACGTTGGGGAAGTTGACGAAGATCCCCTGAGCCGTCTCCGGACGCAGATAAGCGACCGACGCATCGTCCTCCACGGGGCCCACGAAGGTCTTGAACATGGTGTTGAACTGGCGAGCCTCGGTGAGTTCGCCGTCGCACTCCGGGCAACGGTCTCCCACCTGGTCGGCGCGGAAGCGCCGCTTGCAAGATTTGCAATCTACCAAGGGGTCGGTGAACTTCTCCACATGCCCCGAGGCTATCCAGACCTGAGGGGACATCAAGATGCTGGCATCTAGCCCTACGATATCCTCCCTCTTTTGGACCAGATCCCTCCACCAGACGTTCTTGACGTTCCGCTTCAACTCCACTCCCAAAGGGCCGTAGTCCCAGGCGCTACCGAAGCCTCCGTATATCTCGCTCGATTGAAAGATATAGCCCCGCCTTTTGCACAAGGATACCAGGGTATCCATATCTACCATCTAAACGCCTTTCTCCTCTGCTAGAGGCTTTTGCTCCTCTCGCCTTAGGGTATCTATGAAATCGAGGGATCTCAACCTCCTCTCGAGGATATAGGAGATATAATGGCGCATAGTTGTTTCCAACCCGCTATGCATCTCAGGGTGGGGCTGGAGAGTTTTGCAGGTGGCGTAATCCCCCCCTTGCAGAAGCCGGAGATAGCGGAGGAGATCCGCTGATAAAGGGCTCCCTTCTCTCTTCCCGCCGCATGTCAGGCAAAGCACACCCCCTTGAGGTGGGCTGAAAAGGGCCTCGCCTTCGATCTCTTTTCCGCAATCTAGACAGCGGTAGAGTTCAGGTCGATAGCCCACCGGCTCCAGAAGATGGAGTTCGAAATACCTCACCACTAAGCGCGGATCCTGGGCCTCACTTAGATGGCCCAAACTCTCCAGCAAGAGTCTGAAGAGCGCAGGGCTCTCCTCGCCCTCCTCCAGAAACCGATCCACCAGTTCCGCCACGTAATAGGCGTAGGAGGTACGAGTCAGGTCCTTCCGCAAGGGGAGGAAAGAGGTTATCGTCTCCGCCTGGGTCACGATATCTAGGGAGCGCCCTTTAGCGATGAGAAGTCGGCTGTGAGTGAAGAGTTCCAGGTGGCCAGCCTTACGGCTGGTGGGCTTGCGGATGCCCTTAGCCAGAACCCTGATCTTCCCCCATTCCGGGGTATAGAGGGTGAGCAATCTATCGGCCTCCCCCAGATTCATCCTTCGAAGGACGATAGCCTCAGCGCGATAAAGTCGCTCCCTTTGCATCAACCTCCTCGCACGGTGCCGTATTTATATGGCCGCCCCCAGTTTTCGGCCATCTTCCGTTGGTAGAGGGTCTCAGCGTCCAGGTCGAGAGCCGAGAGGAGGTGAAGGATGCGGATGATACCATCTATCAGTTCCTCGCCTACCGTATCATGGGGCTTCCCCTTCTTGTAGGCATCGGTAGCCTCGGAGATCTCGCTATGGATGAGGGCTAACATCTCCCAGATGCGCTCCTCGTCAGCGGAGAAACCCTTGGCATCGGCCATCTGGCGCACCTCTTGCATCTTGAGGTTGAGTCCCTCCTTCTCCATCCCTCCCTCACTTCTTAAACTTGTTAATTACATATTATACCATTCAGCCTCCCCCTCCGCAAACCTGGCCTTTGCAAAAAAGCCGCATCCTGACTTTGGATGCGGCGGCAAGGATCGTTTGAGAGGCTGCTATCTGAAAGGAGGCAGATCTTTAGAAGTGAAACCAGCGGGCAAAAGTTCCCCCAAAGTGTAGATCTCCATCTGGCCCTCGGGGTCGGCGACGATGACCTGCAATTCACCCTCCCCAAACTCCGCCAAAACCTGGCGGCAGGAACCACAAGGGGTAGCCATCGTCTCCGTAACCACCGCTATAGCCTTAAACCGCCGTTCCCCCGCCGCTACCGCCTTGAAGAGGGCCACCCTTTCCGCGCAGATAGAGAGCCCATAAGAAGCGTTCTCCACGTTGCAACCGGCATAGACCTGGCCGGATTCCGCTAAAAGCGCTGCCCCTACCCGGAAATGGGAATAAGGGGCATAAGCCTTCTTCCTCGCTTCAAGAGCGAGAGCGATGAGATCTTCCTTTCGGGACGAACCTTCATTCATATATCTGCCTCTCCTTGCGTCAACTACTCGAACAGCCTTAGGAGATAACCCAGGACCATAGCCAGCAACCCGGCCCCGATCATCTTCAGCCCCGTGAGGGCAATATTCTCCCGCGAGATCGCCCCCAGGAAGGCTCCCAAGGCGAAGAGGGCCCCTAGAGCAACGGCCAGAGAGAGGTAGTAACTGTGGTAGATCTCCCCCCAGAGGGACGTTAAGAAGAAAGGCAAAAGCACGACCAGCGCCGCCAGAAAGGGGGCGAAACCATCCACCAGGGAGACGACGATCGCCGCCGCCCGCGAGGCCCGCCCGATCTTGGTCTCGTTCAGGTCGGTAAGGGTATAACTCTCCAGAACGTCGAGGTCGCGCTTCCGCTCGGCAGACTCGGTGAAATATGCTCCCCAGAAACCCGACACCCCTATGGCCATGGCGGTAGCCAAGCCGGTGGAGATGACCACTCTGGCACTCTCCACGCCAGCCGAGTAGTTCCCTATGAGCACACCGATCATGGTCAATACACCATCAAAGGCGTTCATGGCGAAGTAACGGCGGGCTATCTCGCCTATCTCGGCGATATCCTCGTACTCTCTAAGTTGTTGCAGCCACTGTCTCAGAGGACTCATTTACCAGATACGCTTCTCACAACCTGAACGAGCAAAGAGGTGAACGACTTCCAACACGCCTCAGCGAGGGCCTAGATCTCGGTCCCCTTAGAGGTGTGGACTAACCCCCCGTTCGCAGGTGATCTTGCAGAGTTATCGATTCGTCGATGATGAGCGCGCCCCCCACCACCTCATCGATGGAGTGCAAAGAGCCCCCGTTCTCCTGAATAACCTCCAGGATCCCGTCGTAAGAGATATCTCTACCCTGGACGGTGACCTTGACGTTCTCCACCTTCTGATCGATCTCGTAGACGTTGACATTGACCGCATCGATGCCCTCAAGATCGCTCAGTTGCCTAGCCCATTCTATGATGGTTGGCTGGTGAGGCTTCAGGACATCGAGCACCAAACGTCTGATCTTACCCACCTTTCATCCTCCCTCTAGAATATCGTCCTCCCTAACCCCCTTGCTCCCCGTCCCCCTTCTCACCCTGGCCGGGACCCCGTAAGCCAGGCTCCCCGGGGGTATATCTCTGGTTACTACCGACCCAGCCCCGGTCTTAGCGCCGGCGCCGATCTTCACCGGCGCCACCAGCATCGTATCCGAGCCCAGAAAGACATGATCCTCCACGATGGTGCGGTGTTTCCTCTCCCCATCGTAGTTGCAGGTGATGGTACCCGCGCCGACGTTGACCTCGCGGCCCAAGGTAGCATCGCCGATATATGAGAAATGCCCCACCTTTGTCCCCGGACCGATGTACGACTCTTTGATCTCCACGAAATTCCCTACATGGACCCCCGAGGCCAGATGCGCCCCCGGCCGGAGATGGGAGAAAGGGCCCACATGGACTCCTTCCTCCAATACCGCTCCTTCTACCAGGGAATGCAAGATAGTGCAACCATCGCCCACTTTGCTATCCCGGAGATGGCTCCCCGGCCCGATGGAACAGTTGGCGCCGATGGTCGTTTCCCCCTCGAGGATAGTCCGAGGATGAAGGACGGTATCCCGCCCTACTTGAACGGTCGAATCGACGAACGTCGAAGGGGGGTCTACTATGGTGACCCCGGAGAGCATTAACTCCTCACGTACCGTTTGACGAATCACCGCCTCCGCTCGAGCCAGATCAATGCGGCTATTTACACCCAGCGCCTCCTCTTCACCCTCTGGCGAGAGGGCCAGGACCCTCTCCCCCTCTTCTGCCGCCAGGGCCAGGAGGTCGGTCAAGTAATACTCCCCCTTGCCCCCAGGTTCGATCTTCTCCAGATGAGGCCAAAGCCACCCCTCCCGGAAGCAAAGGACTCCATCGTTAACCTCCCCGATCCCCTTCTCCTCCTCGGTAGCCCCCGCTTCCTCGATGATACCTATTACTTGGCCCGCTCTATCTCGGCGGATGCGTCCGTATCCCGCGGGATCGGGAGGGTGAAAGGTGAGGATGGTGATAGCCGCGCCCTCCTTTTCATGCTCATCCAGAATCCAGCGCAGGGTCTTGGTGGTGATGAGAGGATGGTCCCCAAAGAGAACGAGAACGGTATCCCCTTTGCCCTCCAGAAGTTGACGAGCCTGGAGGAGAGCGTGACCGGTACCCAACTGCTCTTCTTGTTCTACATATAGGTATTCATCGCCCAAGGCCTCGCGCACCTCCTCGGCTCCATATCCCACCACTACGACGAGCCGATGGGGATGCAACCCGGAGACAGCCCGAACCACGTGCTTGATCATGGGCTCGCCAGCCACCGGGTGCAGCACCTTGGGCCTCTTAGATTTCATACGTATCCCCTGGCCCGCGGCCAGGATGACCGCTGATACCTCCATACCCCCTCATGGGTTGCAAAAAGGCCGAGACACCACCAATCACGAGGAGATGTCTCAGCCCATCTCAATCTGAGTTTCGTCTATCACTATCGGAATCGTCAGAAACGTCTTCCATCACTACCTATTCCACCCGCAACCCCAGGTGGAACTAATCATATTTTACCATAATTCAGCCCCAAGCGCAACCGCAGGGGGGATCTGCTATAATGAAAGGCGATGGGAGGTGGGACGAATGGGTAAATCTATCGTTGTCTATTCTCGAGCCACCTTTTGACCCGACGTGGAGCGGGCCCGGAGGGTCCTCAGAGATTTAGACCTCCCGTATCGGGAGATCAACATCGAGGCTGACGAAGAGGCGGCGGCCAAGGTGAAAAGGTGGACCGGCTTTTATAGCGTCCCCACCATCGTGGTGGCCCAAGGTCAGGGCCTTGACCCCGCCTTGCCCGTCTCGCCCCTTCCAGAAGGAGCCAGCCCTCGCGGGGTAGACCGGGGAGGGATGATCACCGAACCAAGAGCCGACCAGTTGGTGAGTTTCCTCCGTCGTCATGGGTTCCTGTGAAGGATAAGCAACCAGGTTAAGGGAGAAGATGTGACCACCATCTTGGGCATCGAGACCTCTTGTGATGAGACGGCCGCGGCGGTGGTGACCGAGGGGAGGTGCATCCTCTCCAACGTAGTGGCCTCTCAGGTCGAGATCCACGCTCGTTACGGCGGCGTCTTCCCCGAACTCGCCTCCCGGCAGCACATTCGAGATATCCTTCCCGTCATCGAGGAAGCGCTTAGCCAGGCGAAGATGGAACTAGGTCAACTAGATGGCATAGCCGTCACCATCGGCCCCGGCCTGGCTGGCTCTTTGGTGGTGGGGGTGAACGCGGCCAAGGGGTTAGCCCTGGCTTTGAGCCTCCCCCTCATAGGCATAAACCACCTAGAAGCCCACATCTATACCATCTGGACGCAAGGGCCAGAGGTAGAATTCCCCTTCCTCTGCCTCATCGCCTCGGGGGGTCACACCAACCTGGTGCTCATGTCCGGGCACTGCCAGTACGAGCCGTTAGGGCAGACGCTGGACGATGCAGCGGGAGAGGCGTTCGACAAGGTGGCTAGGCTCCTGGGGTTAGGGTACCCTGGTGGGCCAGCCATCCAGGAGAAGGCCGAGGAGGGCGATCCGAAAGCGTTTGACCTCCCCCGGGCTTGGCTGCCAGGCACTTATGACTTCAGTTTCAGCGGCCTCAAGACAGCCGTCTTATATCTGGTGCGGAGGCTGGAGAAAGAAGCGAAGGAGTTGCCGATAGCCGATCTGGCGGCCAGTTTCCAGGCCGCGGTAGTAGATGTCTTGGTGGAGAAGACTAGAGTCGCTGCCCAAGAGCATGGTGTGAAACAGGTGCTCTTGGCTGGGGGGGTGGCGGCCAACACCCTCCTGCGCCAGGAGACGAGAGAGAGAATAGAGGTTCCAGTCCTCTATCCTCCGCCGGAACTCTGCACCGACAATGCGGTGGGGGTGGCCGCAGCGGGCTGGTTCAGGTTAGAGGCGGGGGAGAGGGCAGCATGGGATCTAGACGTCATCCCCAACCTGAGGTTAGCATAAGCAGGACCTTAGAACGTACGTTCCTTGACAATATTGGCTTATTATGTTAAACTGTGCTTGACGGTACTGTTAATCGACTTTGGCGGAGGTAAACGATGGATATTCAAAAGCTCATCGAGATACGGAAGCAAGCCGAGGAAGCCGTTGCCGATATGCCCGATGGCCCTCTTAAGACGAAGGCCTTTGAAATGATGTTCAACAGCCTTCGGGCTGATGCGATGCAGCCTAAGAGAAAGAAACGCCCCAAAGGTGCAAAAAAGGACACGGCCGCAGCAAAACCTCGTGGTCCTAGGAAAGAGGGTCCAAAGGCGAGGATCAAGCAATTGAAAGACGAGGGATTTTTCGACCAGCCTAGATATGCTCAAGAAGTGGTCACCCATCTTGAGGAAGCCAAGGGTTTTACCCATACCGATAGCGACGTAAGCGCCCGGCTGTTAGAGCTGGTCAGAGAACAGGTACTGCGCCGTAAGAAAGACAATAAAGGCGTCTATCAATACACCAATTGGTAATTCTGTATGAGCAAAGAAATAGCTTCCAGTTTCTTCAACCTGCTTGAGCAGATAGAACACACCGTCCGAATGGCTAAGCGCCACCAGAAGACTCTTGTTGGCGCTCATGCCTATGGCAAAAACTTCCACACGCAAGCCGCAGAGGTAATCAAGGAGTTTTCACTTCTTCGCAAGTCTATCGAGGCCTTAGATTATCCTTCCCTCTCCGCTAAACTGGTTGAGGTTCAATCCTTAGTTGATATCATTACGGCTTTGAATAACGCTAAGGATGAGAAGTTAAAGGCCATAGAGCAACTCAGGTTCCTGTGGAAATCAGAGATTGAGGGCATTTTGGAACATTTGGGGCGAACTCCCAGGCCGTACGTTGATATTCTCATCCCCAAGAATGTGGTTGAAGGCCAACCGAAATGGATTGAGAGAATCGCTTATCAGGTTAACGGTTGCTACAATGATGGCTACTATGATGCTTGCGCAGTAATGATCCGACGACTTCTTGAAACCCTAATAATCGAGTGCTATGAGCGCAAAGGCATTGGGGACAGGATAAGGAGCCAAAATGGAGATTATCTTGGATTTGCGGACATTGTAGGAAAAGTAATCAATGAGCCTATGGTCAAGTTATCCAGAGTGAGCAAGAGGGGTTTGCCAAAGTTGAAAGATTTAGGTCACACTGGTGCTCACACTCGAAGGGTAATCTTAGGCAAGTCGGATATCGAAAAACACGACCACACCATTCGTGTCGCTGTGGAGGAATTGATTACCAATTTGACATAGCACCATCATTGCGGCAGCAAAGGTTTGAGTGAGGCCGGGCTAGTAACCGCGCCTCACGTCATTGTATCGACAACTCCTCCTCCCTCGCCTCCCCCTCCACGATCCTGAAGGCCCTTATCTCCGGCTCCTCCTGGGCCAAAGAGACGATGATGTAGAGGGCCTCAGGGAAGTAGGCCTGCTCTATATCCCTAGCCGAGGGGTAAGCGGGGAAGGCGGGATGGGAATGGTAGATGCCCCAAAGTTCCCACCCCTTCTCCTCCATCTCTATGAATATGCGGTACTGCTCCTCCGGCTCCAGCCTGTAGGTGGTCTTGCTCTCTTCGGCGTTGGCCGTCCGGTACAATTTTACCGCCCTACCCCCCTTGCCCGCTATGACTCCGCAGGCCTCGTAAGGGGCCTCTTCTTTAGCCTGGGCTACCATCTGCTCTACGTACCTGCGCTCAATAGCCACCATGCTTGATTAGCCTCCGATGTATCGCGCGTACAGGTTCCGGGCCACCGTCTCGTCGCTGGTGCCCCGGATGATGGCCCGAGCATTGGGGAAGAAGCGCTCGCCTTCTCCTTTCTCCACCCTCCTTTAGGGCTGGGGTATCACCAGCACCTGCCCCACGTTGATCAGGCTGGGATCCTCGATCTCGTTGGCCTCCACGATCGCCTCCACTGTTACCCCGAACTCGGCAGCGATCTTGGCCAGGGTGTCTCCAGGCTGAACGGTGTAGGTGATGGCACCGGGAGAAGGGGTGGTCATGGCGGGGACAGGTCCTGCGAGATGTAGGGTTTCAATGGCCCGTGCGAAGACCTCTTCGAAATCGTCGAAGGAGTCCTTGTGGGATAGGCAGGAGAGGGAGTAGGCCATACCCGGCTCGGGAGGGACGATGATCACCCCCCTCAATTTGGTGTCCCCGCTTCTCCCCAGGTTCACCACTTCAACCCCTGGCATGCCGCTCACCTCGGTTCTCTCGATGGAGATGAGGCGCGGACCCATGGTGTCCTCATAACTGGCCTTCACCTGCTCATACTGCTCATCGGTGAGGGTGCCCGTCAGGTTGGGATCTTTCAGTAACACTACCACGATATGGGCACATCCCCGACATCCATCCACCCCCCCGGTGTAGACGCCACCGATGTAGTCGTAACCCTCAGGTGACAAGCCCTTGAGGGAACTGTCCAACAGAACGTCAATTTCTTTCTCGGTTATCACCTCCCAATTCGAAGGGTACTCAAAGGAGAAGATGTCACCCTCAAAGGTAACAACCCCTGGAACCGGCGTTGCTGTGGGAGAGACGGAGGGCAAGGCAGTTCGCAACAGTCCCCCTTCCCAAACATAGGCCATTACGTACCCTGTGCCAATGACCCCTAGCACAACCAGCCCACTCCAATAGAGAAGCATCCTTGTGCGCCTGTCGGATAGGAGGGTGGAAAGGCCAGCGAAAAGCAGGAAGGCCGCTAGAAGGCCTAGAACCACGGCCACTTGAGTCTGCAAGGGTATCTGTGCTGATACCAGCCCTTTAACGTGATCGTGAATGGTTGCTCCCGTGGTAAAAAGGAACCCCACAAGAAAGAGCACGCCCAGAAGAGCGGTTATTCCAGCGAATATCTTTCGCCCAGGTAGGGCTCGAGTGGGAACCTTTATCTCTACCCCCGGCACGAGCCTTCGGACATCCTCCAGGAACCCTTGGAACTTCCCCGGCTCAAGGTTGCTTCCGTCGACTCGCACTCGGACCTTTTTACCCGTCGGTGACCGCCCTTCTATCACCACCGCTGATGTGGATAGCACCGACCATCCAGGTCCCTTTAACCGGGTTACATCGGCGATAACCGGCTTCTCCGCCCCACTCTTGCGTCGGAAGATGAGCCCTTTCTCCGGCGATATGACCAACTCTCGCACAGTGGTGGGACGCAGCGCATCGAAGATCCCTCGGGCCGCAGGCCCGAACACGATGAAGAGCATTATCAGGTTGAGTATCGGATTTGGAATGACCACCCTCATCGCACGTCCGGCGATGCATAACCAGGCTATCGCTCCCAACACCAATGCCACTCTGTACATCTTGCTTATGCCTCGCCAGGGGTAGACTCGCTCCCCCTCGACCTCCGGACGGATGACCGGTATCCTTTCCTCCTCCTTGGGCTTCGCCTCGACCGCAAGCAGCCTCCTCGCCCCTGCCCTAACCTCCTCCAGCGAGACACGGTTCATGTACTCTTGTAGCGCACTGATGAGCTCCACGTTGGAAATGGTCACACTCCGAGCCGCCCTCACTTTTGGCAAAAAGCCGAGAAAGTGCTCTTGCGCCTCTGGCGAGTAGTTAACCCTCCGCGCGGCCACTAGCCGATTCGACGGATCGACCACCAGAAAGTAGGTGTACTCCTGGCTGAGCAGCGCTTCGAGCCTGGAAAGCTCGCCCTGGCTCAGGGGATCCGGTGGCCCTGTGACGCGGCCGGCGCCGACCAGCCAGGTCTCTTTGAATTGGGGCTGCTTCGGGTCATCCCAGATGATGGGGTACACGCCGTACAGATCGAAGGTAGGAGCCCTATAGTAGTGGAGATAGAGGCTCATGGGGGTTTCCACCGTGAGCGGGCCGCGAAACTCGTCGGGCGAAGCACGTATGATCAGCGCAGCCACAGGCCCAGTTTCATCCCGCACCATGAAGCACATGCTCTTCTGCAACTTCTCTAGGATGAGGGGGTTCACCAGCGAGGGATCACGAGACACCTCGGCCCAGGGAGGCAATTCCGTCTCCTCCTCAGACGGCTCGGCCGGCCTTGGTGCCTTTGGCTCTTCCTCTACCGCCGCTTCCTCCGGCTGCTCGCCCTCGCTCAGAACCTTAAGAGCGTCCGAGGCCGCCTTCCTTATCCTTTCAGCCGTCCCATCGGTCCAGCCGATCTGACCCACCCCCGCTATCTCTGGCCTGAAGCGCGCATCTGCAGGAGGAGAGGTTAAAGGGGAAGCAGATGCTATCGACTCTAGGGCTGAGAGGAGTTCTGGGACCGGCGAAACCTGCGTGGCGGCATAGATGGCATAGCCGATCTTATCGCTCCTGCACTGGAGTAGCTCGGTCAATAGGCTGGCTACTGCCTTAGCGCCCTCCTCTCCACGTTGCTTGAGATCTTCCACCGCTGGCTTCAGCAAGTCGTCGGGCGAAAGGATGTCGTCCCTTGTACAAAGCTCGACCAACAGATCTATACCCTTCAGCGGCTCGCCCTTGCGCAGAAGTTGAGGGCCTTCCATGTCTGCAAGTTGTTCCAATGAGACATCCTTGAAGCCCGCCTCATTGAGAAAGGCATGGAAACACCTGGGGCCCGTCCCCATATAACCGAACTTCATCATGGTGATGTCAATGCGTCCTGAATGTTCGGTGATGATCTCTTCATGCCCATCGGCGAATACCAACTCGATTCGATAATCGGGCGGGCCCGACACACAGCGAACCTCCACGAGGTCCCCGTGCTCTGCGATCAGCCTTCTGGCTTCCTGCCGCATCGCTGGTTCGTAGGTCTCCACGTTTCTTTCCTCCTCCTAGAACTTCCCCTCTCACTCCACCAAAAAACGACCACTTGCTAGACATAGTAGCGAGTGGTCCGTGTATCGGTGCAGACTAACATTAGAGGCAGTCGACAGCCTGGAGCCGATGCGCTTTCACTACTGTGCGATGATCGACCCTCCCGCCAACTATCTCTAGCCAGGCCTAATATATTATGGCTTCCAACCCCTGTCAAGGGTTTTAGGACCCGGCTGATAGGCTTCGACCGCGCCATCTATTCTCCTAGGGTATCATCTCCGCTTCCTGGCACCGGTCAGCATATCGCTGTGCTGGGTAGCGTTAGTGAAGCCAGCCTCCTCCAAGGAGGATCGCCGTCGGGCCTCCGCAAACGTTTGGGGCCAGGCAGGCGCATCTTCGCCAGCCGTTTGTTTGGCGATGCCTTAATCTATCGTCGGCACATCGCCTTCGTTTATGCGGGTGATGGCACCGGCGAGACGCTACGGCACTAAGGGCCCATACCCCACTTCTCGATGGAGATCGGCAAGCAACCTGTGACCTTCGTCGTTGAAATGGAGCCGATCAACTTGTGAAATCTCTGGAGGAGCTCCCTCATTATCACCATTTGGGCCGTTGATAACCCGGTAGGTGTGAACAACGTATAAGTTGTTCTTCTCAGCAGCCTGGCCGATATGATTGATCCAATCCTCCATGACGGGACCCTTGAGCTCATCAAGTAAACCCAGCTCCTTCCACTGGCTGGCGAGGGGGTTGCCAACATCTGCGATCAGGATGAGTGTTTCATCTGGACTACGCAGGGAAAGGATCTCCGCGATAATGGCGTCAATGGTCGCTTTGAGTGTTGTGACCCCTTCACGAACGCATTCCATGTCTAGTTCCCCCCATTTACCACATATGCCACCAGCGGGGTAGATACCGACGCGTGGAAGTATGTCATTCGCACCGGTCCAGATAGTAATCACCTCCGCTTCGTGGATGTCATCCCTCAGAGCCTCATCTCCTTGGAGGGCTGTGAGCAATTGAGCGGCCGACTGACCATTTCTCGCCCAGTTCTGTACTCTAACCGTAACGCCCAGATCGGCTTCGATGTATTCAGCATAAATGTCAACGTACGATTTTTGAACCCCGTAGCCTGTCGGCGTGGAATCACCGAGTGCTACGTAATCCCATGTGGGCGTGGCCTCGGTAGGCGTTGCCGCGGGCATGCCCGGCCGAGCACAGGCTGCCAGAAATGCCAAGACGATCGCCAAACCAATGACCGTCAGTGGAATGCCCCAACCTGAGACTGCTGTTCCCATAATTACCTCCTTCTAGTTAATCTCGCCCTCTTATGAGGGCTTCTGTCACGTTGGCCTCCTTAGGTGCCGATATATTTCGCATACAGGTTCCGGGCCACCGTCTCGTCGCTGGTGCCCCGGATGATGGCCCGAGCGTCGGGGAAGATGGTGACCAAGTAGTCGTTCACCTCGAAGCGGAGCATGAACTCGTTGAAAGTGACTTCCCCTATAGCCTGCAACCTCTTGGCCAAGGCAGGAAGGGAGATGCTTACCTCGATCACGGGGGTGATCTGCACGGCGTTGCGGCCGCAAAGGGAGGTGACCATAGCCACCTCTTTAGCCTCCAGGAACTCGAACTTCCCTTGCCCGCAGGCGGGACAGGTCTCCTCCTGCCGAGCCACCTGGAAAATCTCGAAGCTGTTCTCCCAAAGGTCTATGTGGATGAGCCCCTCGTTGAGCCTCCCCTTCCCGGTGAGGAGTTTCAGCGCCTCGTTGGCCTCGATAGCCCCGATAACGGCTGGGACCGCTCCCAGGATCCCCGCCGTGTCACAGGTGGGAGTAGTGCCAGGAGGGGGGATCTGGACGAAGAGACAGCGCAAGCAAGGCGTCTGGTGAGGGATGATGTTCATGGTCATGCCGTAACTCCCCACCGCTCCCCCATAGATCCAAGGGGTATCATGCTTCACGCAGGCGTCATTGATGAGGTAGCGGGTCTCGAAGTTATCGGTCCCGTCCAAGACTAAATCCATGTCTCCGATGATCTCCTCGACATTGCGATAATGGACATCGGCGACCAAGGGCTCTATCTCCACCTGGGAATTAATTTTTCTCAGTTTCTCCGCTGCGGCGATCGCCTTGGGCAAGCCTCTCTCTATGTCCTCCTCATCGAAGAGGATCTGGCGTTGTAGGTTGTTCAGTTCTATGTAGTCCCGGTCGACTATCTTAATGCGGCCCACTCCGGCCCGGGTGAGGGTGTTAGCGATATGGGAACCTAGAGCCCCGCAGCCGACTATGACCACCGATGAGTCAAGAAGCCTCCTTTGTCCCTCCTCGCCAAGAGGGGGAAAGATGATCTGCCGTATATACCGTTCTAATACCATCTACCCTCCAAACTTCTCTCTCAAAAATTCCAGCACCACCCCGTCTATATATTCGTCCTCGCGCCAGCGCTCCTCCAGGTTCTCGATGCCTACTAACTTCCGAAGTGCGGATTTTGTCGTTTCGTCGTACTGGCCATTAAGTGGACCATCGTAGTGTCCCGTACGGCTCACCAACTCTTGTAACTCCCGCGCCACTGGCCCCTCGATCTTCACTAACTTCTCGGGGTCTGTCTCGCCGAAGTAGAGTTTGTGCAACTCCAAGAGCCGCTTCAGTTCCAAGATGGGAGTGGGGTGATCATCGACCCGAAGATCGACAACCCTATCGCTGAACCCGCCATACCCTCCCTTTTCCCGCACCACCAGGAGCCCCGCTGACTGCTGCCCTCGGCTATCTCCACCTGCCTCCTGCCCCGCCAAAAGGGAAGCCACAAGCCGCTCGGCTAGTTCCCCCTCTGTCTCCTCGAAAGTCTTTGCCATAGCCTCTAGGGTCTCTTCGCCCACCAAGATATTGCCCTGGCAGGTGTACCCCTCACCAACTATATGCCCCGCCCAGGGGAGACACTCGGAGCCGGTGAAGGCGAAGGCTCGCCCTTGGCTGTCCACTACCCCCAATTGCCTATGCACCCGTCCCTCATCGGCCTCGATCAGCCGCTTCACCACCTCCTCGGCGGAGAGGCCCTGCTCCAAAAGCCTCAACCCCTGGGGGCCGTAGGAGGCGTTAGCCCAGGCCTGGGTAGCCACAGCCCCCGCTTTCGCCTGGGCCCAGGAGACCACGGCCGCAGCAGCCAAAAACTTCGACTGCACCGCCACGCCCCATTCCTCCCTCCGAGGATCGTAGGCCACGATGGAGAAGGTAGAAAGCCCACCACAGAAAGACGAAACCCGCATCGTTCACCTCCTTAACGAAAATTATAACACGCTAGAGAGGGTAGGAGCAAAGGGCTAGGGAGCGAAGTAGGGCACTATGAACTTATCAAGGCAAACCAAATCCAGGGCTAGAAAACCGAGGTAGAAGAGAGCGAGAACCGCTCTCTCTGCGGCATGTTCAAGACGTGCTTTATAGAGGGGAAGAAGCGAGGAAGTGAGCCTGGCTAGGAGCCTCGCCCACTCCCTCAACCCTAGGGCGAAGAATAAGCCTATCGGTATGAGGGCCGGGAAGAGATACCTGCCTTGATGCTGCACTAACCTGAAGTTGTACCCGACGTGGGAGGCAGCCATCAGAAGGAAGATCAAAAGCGAGATGGATAAGGCCCATCTTTGGGGAGCGGTGAGCGTTTCGGAGCCCCGCGCCAACTTATTAACATAGATACCGACTCCCAACAGTGTGGCCAGACTTGTTAAGAAGAGGAAATCATATATCCTGGAATCCACAAGTACCCCCATCCAGCCGAAGATAGCCCAGAAACTCTTGAAAGAGATAACGAAGAAATCTTTAACCACCTTGCCCGCTCCATATCGGGCTACCCAGTCCGCGGTGGTGGGCTGGCCCAGCACAATGGCGTAATGACGCGCCCAGCCGAAGATATCGAACCCCCCATAAACCAGGCCATTACGTAGGAACCACCAAGCCGAAAGGGCCAAGCCCATGCCCAAGATGAGGCCCAGGTGCCGGAAGATGGCTTTCTCCCCCCGCCAAAGGTAAAGAGCCGCCACCAGGATAGAGGCTATCGCCGGGATATAAATGGTGGTCTTAGTGAGGAGAGCCAGGGCCAGAAGGAGACCCAGGCAGAGCGCCCGCCCTCTCCCCAACCCTTCCCTCATGGCTAGGAGGCACTGCCAGAGTATGAGGGCCAAGATCAGTTCCCCCAAGGTATCGTTGTTTATGGCCGCGCTCATGGCGATATGCATGGGCACCGTGGCTATGAAAGCCACGCTGACCAGGGGCAAAAACTCGCTCTCAGGGAAAACCTCTTTTACCACCAAGTACGATACGATGAGAAGCGCGCCGCCCTGCAAGAGGGAAAAGATCCGCAAGACCACCACCTGCTGAGCCAAGGCCAAGGGTTTAGTGGCTAGATAGATAGGAGCGGCCAAGAGATAGTAAAGGGGGGGCTGGTGGAACTCGTACCGGATGGGGGCTATCGACATCTCGGGGGGGAACTGGGCGGCCTTTATCTCCTCCAAATATTCATGGGGGTAGTCGCCCTCTTGAAGGACGGGGAAGCGCCCATTCTCGGCCAAGTAGGCGATGTAGTTATAATGGGCTGGCTCGTCGGGGGCCTCCCAAGGGGGGGTCTTGAGGGCGTAAAGCGCCCCCACCACCATATAGACCACTACCATGATAACCAGTCCGAACCGTCTCATAATTGCTTAAGAATGTAGGGGAGGGGCTTGTCCCCTCCCGCATCACCTACTTCCTGCCTATTTTGCTCCTCATCACCCCAACCTTGCCCGTTCCTCCTCCACTATCTCCTCATCCAACTTGGCGAAGAGGGGCTTCGGCTTTCTCAACGCCTGGCCTGCTGGCAGATCACTCGGCCCCCAGGCGACTTCAGCCGTCCCTGTGTCGGGATAGTGTACTATGGGTGGTTCATATACCAGGGCCTCGTGGCTCTTCGTCTCCTCCTCGAAAGTTTCTATCCACTGTCTCCCCAAGAGGTCGCCTTCGTACCCCAGATATTCGTGCAACCTCTGGGAGGAGAAGGGCAGGAAGGGGTAAAGGATTATCTTTAACGAATCTATGGCCCTCAAAGCGACATATATCGATGTCGCCGCTCCTTGGCGGTCGTCCGCGATTGCCTTCCAGGGCTCCTTGCGGTCGAGATACCGGTTCGCCTCTTGGGTCAGGGCCATCGCCCCGGTGAGAGCCGCCTTGAATCTGCAACCCCCCATCAGTTCCCCGATGGGCTCGAAAGCCCCTTCTATCTTCTCCAAAAGCGCCTTGTCCATCTCGTCCAGTTCTCCCGGCTCCGGCACCCGCCCCTCGAAGTTCCGATAACTGAAGGTCAGGGCCCGATGGGCCAGGTTCCCCCAATTGGCCACCAACTCGTCGTTGTTCCGCCGCCAGAAGTCGTACCAGGAGAAGTCGGTGTCCCGGCTCTCCGGTGCGTTGATGGTGAGATAGTAGCGCAGGGGGTCGGGGTCGTACCGCTCCAAATAGTCGGGCAGCCAGACCGCCCAGTTACGGCTGGTAGAGAGTTTTTGTCCCTCCAGGTTGAGATACTCGTTGGCCGGCACATCGTAGGGCAGATTCAGCCCCCCGTAACCCATGAGCATGGCCGGCCAGATGATGGTATGGAAGGGGATGTTGTCCTTGCCGATGAAATAGTACCCCTTGGCCTCCGGCTCCTTCCACCATTCTTGCCACCTCTCCGGTTCCCCTCTGTTCTTGGCCCACTCCATGCTCGCCGAGAGGTAGCCTATCACCGCCTCGAACCAGACGTATATCCGCTTCCCCCCGTACCCCCTCAAGGGCACGGGGATCCCCCATTCGATGTCCCGGGTGATGGGCCGGCCCCTGAGCCCCTCCTGGATCCAGTTGCGGGTGAAGTTTATCACGTTGGGCCGCCAGTAATCCTTCTCCTCCAGCCAACTCAGCAACCTCTCGCTGAAAGCCCCCAGGTCGAGGAAGAAATGCTCCGTCTCCCGGATCACCGGCCGGGAGCCATCTGCCTTGCATCGGGGCTCTATCAACTCCGTGGCGTCCAGGACCCGACCGCAATTATCGCACTGGTCGCCGCGTGCGCCCTCGTAGCCGCAGTGGGGGCAGGTCCCTTCCACATACCGGTCGGGGAGGAACTTCCCCTCGGCCTCGCAGTAGAGTTGCTTCATCACCTCCCGATAGATATACCCCCCTTCCATAAGCCGGGTGAAGATATCCTGGGCTACGGCGTGATGGTTCTCTGTGTCGGTGTGGGTGAAGAGGTCGAAGGTTATCCCCAGCCTCTGGAAGGAGTCCAGGAAAGAGGCGTGGTAACGCTGAAATATCTCCTCCGGGGGGACGCCCTCTTGCTCAGCGCGGACGGTGATGGGCGTGCCGTGAGAATCGCTGCCAGAGACCATCAGCACCTGATTCCCCCGCAACCGGTGATACCGGGCGAAGATATCCGGGGAAAGATACGCCCCCGCGATATGCCCCAGGTGCAATGGGCCGTTAGCATACGGCCAGGCCACGAAAACGCCGATCTTCTCCCTTGGACTGAGCTTGCCGAAGTCAGACATGATGCTTCACCTCATGCGAGTTTTCCGTAAAGGATCCCTGTGGGAGCAGCACCATTGCTGATTTGGAGCGATTTTATCACAAGGTGGGGGAAAAGGGAAGAGAAAAGCCTTGCGGAGAAAACAGTTCGCTGCTATCCTTGTTTTACTCAGGCCCCTGGCGTTCAACCCTTTTGGGTGCAACGGCTCAGGGAGTGAAGGGGGAGGAAGGGGGGTGAAGAGGGAATTGAATAATCGTTGGCTTGGCTTAGCATCTATCTTTTTGCTGACGGGATGTAGCCTGGTCCCCACTCCCACGCCTTACCCAACCTACACCCCTTATCCGACGTACACGCCTTTCCCAACCTACACATCTCACCCCACCTATACCCCTTATCCGACCTATACCCCACAACCTATTCTCGGCTTGCTTTTGTCCAAGTACGAGAGCACTCGCATATCGGTGATGTATCCTACTGGCTGGAATATCGTGCAAATGGAGGAGATAGAGCCAGACCTAGAGGGGCTCTATATTTGGGAGCCATCGTCTTGCAGCGAAATCCATATCATCTTGTGGGAGTGGGAGTGGGAGATAAGCCCAACGGCGGAGGATAGGTACAGAGAAGAGAGAGAGAATGCGTATCGCGAACTCATTGAGCGCGAGGGAAGCAAACCGGAATTTGAGATACTCCGCGAATACCGCCTTGGGGATGCTCCCGTATTCGAGTACCAGTACTGGGACGAAGAAGATGCCTGCATGTGGAATGTGCAGGCTCTCAGTTACATAGATCCAGAATCTCGGCAGTGGGTAACTGCCGAGTGGAATCTGTGGGGTTGTTGCAGCGCCGATGAGTGGCATCACTGGATGGACTTGCGACGGGCGCTATTCGACATGGTAATGGAGAGCATCACTCTTGAGTAGCACCCAATAGCCAGCCCTCTCGGTCAAGGGGCTCAGGGAGTGGTGCCTGTCCTGGCATCTCTGGGCCAGGGGGGAGGGGAGATAAAGTAGGTCGGGTTTCCCTGGCCGGACGATGCAAGGGGTACTCTGAACTGGGCGATCACCCTCCATTATGGCGAGCAATATGGATCCGAGATGGTGATAGAGGCCCTGTGCGCCTACAACCAGCTTTCTAGTTGCATCTCTTTGTATCCCTATCAAACCCTGAAAATTCCTCGCCTGCGAAACCTGCTTCCTGAGATGGCTCATATGTTAGAGCCAGGCTACCACTTTATTAGGCCGGGAGACGCATTAGAGAACATCGCGCACGCGTACTACGGCCTTCCCGGTGAGTGGCGAGACATATGAGTGGCGAGACATATACGAGGTACCGGAAAACCGAGAGTTGATTGGAGAAAACCTACTCGACCTGCCCGTCGGGGTACTTCTCGTTCTACCCGAGCATCCGCCGACTACGTCGCACGTTGTCGAGCCTGCCGATACCCTAGCCCGCATTGCTGATCAAGTATGCTATGGAAATCCCGGTCGCTGGCAGCACATACAGTTTGTAAATCGAATGGTGCTAGGAGATGACGTGGAGCACCTACGTCCTGGTCAGCGCCTCACTCTGTATGGTTGTTGGCCTTAGCATGCAGCGTGCCCCTTGACAAACCTCCCCTCCCCGGAGATAATTACAACGCCCCTTCGCAAGGGGTAGCGATGAAGAAGGCGGGGTCTTAACCCCGCCTCGCTCGCTTTAGAGTGTATCCTTTTTCACCTGCGCCTCATCTAGTGGGTGGCCTATTCCACGTCAATAAGAATTACCCATATAGGAACTGCGGGGAAGGTTCTCCTGAGTCTCTCTATGTCATATACCAATTGCTCACCGTAGGATACCCCGGTTGACATCTCCTTGTGTAGCCCATGACAGGGTACGATCTCTACTCCAACATCGGCTTTTGCCTCGTTGAAGAAATATTGGAATTTAGCCAAGTCGTAGAACATAAAAGCGTACTTGCCGAATTGAACCTCAACGAGAACTTTATCCTTGACAAAATCTATCTGCTTGAATGCGCCTTTGATCTCTTTCTCGTACTTCGGCAATTGGATTGTGTATGTATCCCTGAGTTGCTTATACCCCCTCTTCCTGAACTCTTCCTTGAACCTTTTGTTTAGCACCTTCGGGGAATACAGTAACTTTCCCTTCATGGTTTTCTCTCTACTAATTTTGGTTCTCTCGATATCGGTAATGGAGGCTATCACCTCATCGATCTCTTGCTTGATGAGGGGATAATCCAGCTGTAATATGTGCCTTCCACCCAGATGGGAATACTCGTACACTTTCTTCACAGTTACCCTCTCAAATGCGGCGGTTTATATACCGGCTTGTTCATGGGGCGGGTCTTCAATCTGCCTTCTAACGCCAGCAGAATCCTCTGCTCTGCAACATCAATATACTTCTTCTCAATATCGGCACCCGCTGCGCGCCTGCCATGCATGATCGCAGCAATGGCTGTGCTACCCACTCCAATAAAGGGATCCACCACTAGATCGCCTTCATTGGTCATTGACAATACCAACCGCTCAATCATTCCCACTGGGAATTGACATGGGTGAATCGTCTTTTCGGGATGATTGCTCTTGACGTTGGGGATGTCCCACACGTCGCTTGGATTCTTGCCTTTAGGGTGAGACGATAGTTGCCCCTTCCGAGGTCCCTTGAAGTGCTTCTTCCCCGGGTACTTTTGCGGAATTCTGACCGGGTCTAAGTTGAAGATATAATCATCTTTGGACTTAGTAAACCACATGATCGTCTCATAACGTCCAGAGAACCTCTTGCTCGCGTGCAATCCATGACCGAACCGCCAAATGATGCGGTTTCTTAGGAATAAGCCCAACTCCCCAAAAATGGGGAACAAGAATATGTCAAGGGGGGTAATTACTGCATCTTCAACATAGTTGCCCACTTGCCAACAGATGCTTCCTCTTCTCGAAAGAATCCGATAGCACTGATGTATGACCTTTCTCTGCTCCTTGTAGTATTCCTCAAGGCTGATCTTCTCCTCATATTCCTTCCCGATGTTGTACGGTGGCGAGGTAACAATGAGGGTGCTTGCTTCATCCGGAATTTGCTTCAGCAAGTCCATGCAATCCCCATCGAACAATGTAACGAGATTGCTCTCACGGAACTCGTATCCGATTATCTCCTCTTTCTTGGTGCTTAGAGGCAACACCTGTTGCCTGAATTGCGTTTCTCTCACAAACAACTCCTACACCGCTCAATTAATCCTACAAGAGCCCTTATCATATTAGCGCAAATTGCCACCCAATGCAAGCGCACCGAGACCCAAGCCTGACAATTCTCCACTTGCGCTCCCTTGACAAACCTCCCCTCCCCTGAGATAATCAGAACGCCTCTTCGCATGGGGTGGCAACACAAAAGGCGGGGTCTTAACCCCGCCTCGGTCATCAGAAAATTGAGGAACTTTTCCCTGGTTTCTATCGTCTATAACCTGGGATAACCAATCCTAATCAGGAGGTTCAGAAATGAAATTGGGTAAGAACGTAATCGTGGTGCTCTTGGCACTCTTGGTCCTAGCGGCAGGCTGCGGGCCCGGCCCGGCCCAGCCCACGGAAGTCCCCACGCCCAGTCCCACGGAGGTCACCGTGGAGGTGCCCGATGACGTGCGCTTGGCCCGCGATGTGGCTCTGGCTTACATCAGCGAAAACTACGGCGACCAGGCCCCTGCACCCGGATTGACATGGACGGAGGAACGTACTACCCCCGAAGGGCTCGTCGGCTCGGAAACCTTCCAATATGCCGCCGGCGACTGGGTGGTCACCATATCCTATCCGGTAGTGGCCCCAGAGAACGTCATCTATCAGATCGTGGTGGAGAACCAGACCACTGGGTTTCGGTGGGAGGGACAGTTAGACGCGGAGGGACATCTGACGGAGACGGTCCCTTCCACCGCTGGACAGCCCCTCACCTTGGAAGCGCTCAAGAACGCTGAGTATCAGTCTGAATGGCCTGCTGATGGCGTGGCCAAACTGACGGACGGCGAGTATGAGGAGGAGATTGTGCCGGGCGCGGCCTCAAAATTGATCATCGTGTTCTACCGGGACATGTACGCCTTCGGCGATCTAGATGGTGATGGCGTAGAGGATGCCGCAGTGGTTCTAGCGACGTCTGGCGGCGGAAGCGGTACGTTCATCAGCCTGGAAGCGGTGATCAACGACAAGGGAACGCCTAACCATGTTGCCACCGCGTTCTTGGGCGATAGAGTGGAGGTCAAGTCAGTGGCTATCGAGTCCGGCAAAATCACAGTTGATATGGTGACTCACGGCCCGGATGACCCCATGTGTTGTCCCACCATAGAAGCCACTCAGAAATACCGGTTGCAAGGAGACAAACTGGTTCAAATATCGAACGAGGGTTGATAGTAATTAGGAAGGCGGGTTCCGCCTCCGGCAACGTCGAGAACGAGAAACGGATGTAGGAAATGAAAAGCAAACACATCATTCTCATGGGAATCCTGCTCATAGGGATCGGGTTAGTGAGTGGCTGTATGAAGGGGCCACAAAAGCCCGAAGGGGCTCTGAGCGTGGCCGAACTGTTGGAGAATCCCATCTACGACACAGAAGTCAAAATCTATGGACAGGTGAGCCTGTTAGGTGAACTATTCTGTCCCTGCTTTGAGTTGGCCTCTGGTGGGGAAAAAGTCCTGGTATCGTACGGTTTAATGGTCGAGGATGATGGCACAGAAAGGCCTGCCGTCAGCGTAGAAGGCATTCAGAATGGTGACCAGGTTATCGTGACCGGCGAACTCAAGACAGCAGGGGTACACAGATCACTCAATGACTTCTGGACCAGCAAGATTGAAAAAGCAGAGTGACTCACAAGAAAAGGAGACAAGCGATGAAAGGCAAACTACTTGCTATGGGATTAGTGCTCATTCTGAGTGCCTTGATCTTCAGTGGCTGCGGGCCTGCTAAAGAGGTCAAACTTGACGCCAGCGCCAACGGCCGCCAGGTCGAACTCCAGAAAGGCCAAACCCTGGTCATCACCCTGGAGTCCAACCCCACCACTGGCTATCGGTGGGAGGTGGTTGAAATCGACGAGTCTATCCTGCGCCAAATAGGAGAAGCAGAATTTAAGCCGGAGTCTGAGGCGCTAGGCGCTGGGGGCACAGAGACCTTCCGTTTTGAGGCCACAAACGCAGGACAGATGGCTCTCAAGTTGGTCTACCACCGCCCCTGGGAAGAGGGTGAGGAGCCCCTGGAAACCTTCTCCCTCCAGGTAGTGGTACGCTGACCTGATGGGGCACGACTCATCGCTCCTTGACAAACCTCCCCTTCCCTGCTATAATTAGAACGCCTGTTCGCACTCGCTGTTGCTCTACTGGTAGGTCTCGCTATGAAAGTCTCCTATGACTCCAAATACGATATCGTATATATAAAGTTCGTAGAAGGCCCCCGAGAGGTGACTACCCGCCATATCGATGAGGATATCGCCCTGGATTTCGACGCTGAAAAGAGACTGGTTGGAATTGAGATACTTTCGGCCTCTAAGTACCTAGATTGGGAATCCCTCCTCCCGGTGGTTTATGAGCGCGAGACCACGTAGAACAAAAGGCGGGGTCTTAACCCCGCCTCGCTCGCTTTTCCCTCGGGATCCCTTTGGGAAGGGGAAGGTGAATTTATCACGTGCAGATAGCCTTTTTAGCCTTTTAGCCTGTCCTGGCTGCAGTAGGCCAGGGCCTTTCCCGCAGCCTCTGAGATAACTCCTTGAGCAGCCCCAGCGCCCGCTCCGCTAACTCCTCGCTCATAGTCCCCATCCCGCAACTGGGGGTGAGGAGCGTCTGGGAGAGGAGGGCCTCCCGCTCATGCCCCCGCCGCTCTAGTTCGGCCACCTGTTCCTCGAACTTGGCCTCTAGGCTCTCCACCGTCTCGGTGGCTGCCGCCTCCAAGTCCAGGGTGGGCACTATCCCCCAGCCCAAGATGCCTCCCCTCTCCAAGAAGGCCGCTAACTCCTCAGGGTAAAGGGTCATCACCTGGAAGTGGTCATAGGCGTCGAAGTCCAGTATCTCCATGTCCGCCTCCATAAGTATCGACCAGTCGGTGTTGGCCTCGCAATGTACCCCCACCAGGGCCCCTTCAGCATGGATGGCACTGGCTACCTCGTTCAAATCCCCAAACACATCCTGGCGGCTGATAGCCGTGAAGGTCGAAGAGCCGAAGGCCAGAAGCCCCGGCTCATCCATAAGGATGAGCACCCGCTGGCAAAAAGGCTTCAACTCCCGAATCTGCCAGGCCGCCTTCAGAGCCACGCTCTTCACTATCATATCCCGCAGCCTCTCATCGTAGTAAGATAGGCGGCGGTCCTGGTCGGTGAGGTTAGTCCCCAGGGTGAAGGGGCCGGTAACCTGCCCTTTCACCGCCACCAGAGGGGTAGGGTGCGTGTGGAGTTGTCGCAAGAACTCAGGGAAGCCCGCTGCGTGTTGGGGCGAGAGGGCGAAAGCCTCGAGCGCCTCATCTTCCCCCTCCTGGAAAGCCAGATACCGCTCGTAGAAGCCTAGCAACTCCTCTTCGAAGCCAGGCGCTTTCGTGTCGAAGAAGGTGCGTCCCCCTTCTTCCCGCAGGCCAGCCATCCCTTCCGTGAACTGGAGTATCATCGCCTCTTTGGAGCGGCGCTTGGGGAACTGGACCCAGGTCGGTATCTCCGGCGTGGTAGTCAAGGAGAGCGCCGTCCCCTTCACCACATCGGTATGGGGGAGGCTGCCCAAAGTCGTGGCTCGAAGATTCGGCTTCCAATCAACACGCATACTCCTACCTCACAGGCCACATCAGTTGCCCGAGTATACCAAAAGGCTGGATATTGGTCAAAGGCATGTTTGACCATGCTGTCATAAGTTGTGTATAATCTGGTGTGGACTCTGGGCGTTCCAGAGCCTTGTTTTGCCCAGGAGGACATCATCAAATATACCGTTCTCTTCAAGCCTGAGGATAAGCGGGTCCAGGTCCCTTCCGGAAGCCTTATCCAAGATGCGGCCCTAGAAGCAGGGGTAGAGATAAACATGCCCTGCGGAGGGCAGGGGCGGTGTGGGCGGTGCGCGGTCATCGTGGAGGAAGGCAGGGTGCGTCGCCGCTCCACCCTCCATCTCTCCGCCCAGGAGGTGGAAGAGGGCTGGGCCTTGGCCTGCCAGACGGTCATCGAGAGCGATCTAGTTATCACCATCCCACCCCAGGAGAGGATCGAACGGCGAATCCCCACCGCCAAGGTGGCGGCTAAAATCGCCCTCCCCTTCCCCTACGATTGGCGTCAGGACCAGGCCATCCAAAAGTACTTTGTGTCGGTGGAGCCTCCCAGCCTGGATGACAATACCGATGATTTCTCCCGCCTCAAGAGAGCCCTGACCAAGGAGCATGAAATCAGAGACCTTGTGGCCGACCTGCCCCTCCTGCGGAAAGTGGGGGCCGTCCTGCGAGAGGCGGGCTGGCAGGTGACAACGGTCCTAGAACTAGACACCTGGGCCAGCCCAGAGGGTCCCCCGCGCCTGATCGATATCCTCCCTGGGGATGAGACGGCTACCTCCTGGGGAGTGGCGGTAGATATCGGGACCACCAGCAACGTGGTCTACCTAGTTGACCTTTTGAGCGGCGAGGTCCGAGATATGGCCACCGACTACAACGGCCAGATCGCCCGCGGCGAAGACATCATCTCCCGCATCATCTACGCCAGCCAAGATGACGGGCTCCGCGAACTTCAGGAGTTGGTAGTGGGGACCATAAACAAACTCCTAAAGAGGGTCTGTGGGCGGCAGGGGATAAAGAGTAGCGAGATACACAAGATGGTGGCAGCAGGAAACAGCACCATGATCCACCTCTTTTTGGCCATCCCGCCGGAGTCGATCCGCCTGGAGCCCTACGTGACAGCCACAAACCACCCCTTGCCCATCAGAGCCAGGGAGATTGGTATAGATATAAACCCCCAGGCCACCATCGATTGTCTGCCCAGTGTAGGGAGTTACATGGGAGCGGATATAACGGCAGGGATAGTAAGTTCCGGCCTCTGCGAGACTAGGAAGTTGACCCTTTTCATGGACATAGGAACCAATGGGGAGATAGTGCTGGGCGATTGCGACTGGCTCATCTCCTGTGCCTGTTCGGCGGGCCCGGCCTTCGAGGGGGCAGGAGTGGAGCACGGCATGCGGGCCACGGCGGGGGCCATCGAGGAGGTGTGGATCAACGGCCAAACCTCGGAGCCTACCTATCGAGTCATAGGGAATGAAGCCCCCCGGGGGCTCTGCGGCTCAGCCCTTATCTCCCTCCTAGCCGAGATGTTCATCACCGGGATAGTAGATAAAAGGGGCCGGGTGCACAAGGATCTCGACACGGCCAGAGTGAGGGAGGGAGAGCATGGGTGGGAGTACATTGTGGCCTGGGGCAGCGAGACGGCCCACGGCCAGGATATAGCCATCACCCAAGTGGATGTCGAGAACCTCATCCGGGCCAAGGCCGCCATCCATGCCGGCTACTCCGTCCTCTCCAAAAGCCTTGATGTAGAGATATCCCAGGTTGAAGAGTTTCTGATCGCCGGTGCCTTCGGCCAATACCTAAACGTGGAGAGGGCGATCCAGATCGGCCTTTTGCCCGACATGCCCTGGGAAAAGTTCAAATTCCTGGGCAATACCTCGGTGAGGGGGGCCTACATGGCTCTCTTGAGCCGCCAGGCTCGGCAAGAAATAGCCGAGATCGCACAGATGATGACCTATATGGAGTTGAGCGCCGACAACCGCTTCACCCAAGAGTTCGTCTCCGCCCTCTTCCTACCCCACACTCAGATAGAGGAATACCCCTCCGTGATGGCCCTCCTGGAGGAGCAGGGGGGATAACTAAGAGCCGCGCCTCAGGCGCGGCTCTAAAATGCGAAATGGAGATGCCTATGGTACTAGGTGACCCTTCTTGGCTCTGCGAACCCTACCTTTTCAATCGGCCTTTGCGAACCGCGACAGGTATGCACTCCCTAGCAACTCCTCCAGGTTCTTTTGGGCTTCTCGCCAGACCTGGCTGACGGTACAGCTATCCTCCAAAGGACAGGTACGATAGGCGTCGGTGCACTCGTTGAGGATGATGGGCCCCTGCACCGCCTTCACCACCTCCAGGAGGCTGATCCCCTCGGGAGAGCGCGCTAAAGCCACCCCTCCAGCCGCCCCGCGGTGAGTGCGTACTAGCCCCGCTTGGGTCAGGCTGGCCAACACCTTGCTCAGGAAAGCGGGGGGGATCTGTTGGCGATCGGCGATGCCCTGAGTGATAGTTCTCTCCTCCCCAGGCCGACTGGCCAGGTCCACCATGGCTCGGATAGCGTAATCTCCACCCCTGCTCACTAACATGGCTCCTCCTTTGCCCTCACACGTTCTTGGAAGGTAGAAGTGAATTCAATCATAGCACACTTTTACCTTTCCGTCAAAATTCGACCCTAATTGTAGCCTTTACCCCGCAAAGAAGGCTACCTGTATGTAGGTGGCTCTCGTCTGGGCGGCGACAGCAGATCAGAGAATTGGAATGAAAGTTTACTCTTCCATGATCTGAAAATTGCTGGCTATCTTGGCCACTCCAGAGATGGTGGCCCCCACGGAGCAGTACTTTTCTTCCGAGAGTTGAATGGCTCGCCTCACCGCTTCCTCCTTCAAGCCTTTGCCTCGGAGGAGGTATTCTATCTCGATGCGGCGGAAGGTCCAAGGGGGCTCCGGATCCTGCTCCCCGGTTATCGTTATCTCCAGGTTGGTGACTTTTTGGCGCTGCTTTTCTAGGATGGAGATGACGTCCACGCCTGTACAGCCTCCTAACCCCAGGAGCAGAAGATCCGAGGGCTTTAAGCCGGTGCCCTCCTGCGAACTGGACATCACCAGGGAGTGGCTCGTGCTATCCGTGCCCACGAATTGCTTTCCTTCCACCCATCTAACCCTGACCTGGGACATGATTTTCCCTCCAGACGGTAGAAAAAGGCCATATCGAAGAGTCTCAGTCGAAACCCAACCCTCTCTCCTTCAAGGAGATATACCGCTGGGAGCCCATGATCAAGTGGTCCAAGACCTCTACGCCCAAAAGTTCGCCCGCCTTGACGATCTCTTGGGTGATTTTGACATCATCGGGAGAAGGGGTGGGGTCACCCGAGGGGTGGTTATGGACTACGATGATCGCCGCACAGTTGCGCCTCACCGCTTCCCGGAAGAGTTCCCCGACCCTGAGCCACGCGGTGTGAAGACTCCCCATATAGATGGTGGATACGCCCAACACCCGACTCTTGGTATCTAGGAAGAGGACGCGCATCTCCTCCTGCTCCAAGACACCCATCTCTAAGAGGAGGAGGTTAGCCACGTCTGCAGGGGACTTGACCTGAGGTCGCTCCTCGGGGGAGGCGGTGAGCAGGCGGCGGCCCAACTCCAGCGCGGCTTTCACCTGGGCCGTCTTGGCCTGGCCCATCCCTTTAAGAGCGGTGATCTGGGCGAAGTCCGCCTTAAAGAGGCCTCTCAGCCCGCCCAACTGGGCCAGAAGCCTGCTGGCTAGGTTAATGACGTTCTCCCCGCCCACCCCGGTGCGCAATATGATGGCCAAGAGTTCAGAGGTGGAGAGGGCTCCTGCACCGTAGTGCTTTAACCTTTCCCGCGGCCGCTCGCTTGGAGGGAGATCCTTGATCCGAGGGTGATACTCGAGTGCGCTTTTCTCCTCCATGGGCTCCTCCTAAGAATCGCTCGCCCCCGATAGCCTTACATAAGATCAACGGAGAAGGCTTCTCCAAGGGGAGCGCGCTATAGATGGGGAAAGCGATCTCGCATCACCTTGGACACTGGCCGAGTATGCCGCGTGTAGTCCGGCAAGAGGAGGGGCGAGGCGACCTGGGGGCTCAGGCCCGCTTCTTCAAGTTGCCGTTCCCAATCTCGTAGATGCTCCAAGGTTAACTCCCCTAACTCGACTTCCCTAGCCCGCTGAGCAGCCGCCTTGCCAGCCCGACGCCCATAGACGGTTATCTCCAAAAGGGAGTTCCCCATCAGCCGGTTGCGTCCGTGGACCCCTCCCGCCACCTCGCCAGCCACATACAGGTTGGGGATATCGGTCGAACCGTCGGGCTTAATGGCTATCCCCCCGTTTTGATAATGGAGGGTGGGATAGACGAGGAGGGGCTCCCTGGTCATGTCGATGTCGAAACGGCCGAATTGACGGACCATAGCCGGCAGGTTGCTTTGGATCGTCCCTGGCCCCTTGAGGATATCGATCATGGGGGAATCGAGCCAGACGCCCTGCTGCCCCGTAGGGGTGACTACCCCTTTCTTTCGTTCTACACATTCTCGGATGATAGCCGACGCTTCCACGTCCCGCGTCTCCAGGGGGTAGACGAACTGCTCGCCTTCCACATTGAGCAGTTGGGCTCCCAAGCCCCTCACCTTCTCGGTCACCAGTTGTCCCAAGATCTGCTCAGGGTAGGCCGCCCCGGTAGGGTGGTACTGCATAGTATCGATGAAAGCCAGTCTGGCCCCCAGCCGGTAGGCCAGAACCAGCCCATCGGCCGTGGCTCCGTAATGGTTGGTGGTGGGAAAGCCTTGATAGTGAAGCCGGCCTCCGCCGCCGGTGGCCAAGATCACCGTTTTGGCCCTCACCAGACCATAATCGCCCGTCTCCAGGTTCAGAAGGATAGCCCCGGCTACCTGGCCTTTATCATCCATCACCAACTCCACGGCGGGAGCGAACTCCAAAACCGAGATCGGGCGGTTGCGGACCTCGTCGCGCAGAGTGCGCATCATCTCTGCCCCCGAGTAGTCGCGCGCGAAATGCATCCGCTTCCGGGAGGTGCCGCCGCCGTGGATGGTCCTCATCGTCCCCTCGGGCTCCTTGTCGAACATGCAGCCCAGATCCTCCAGCCATTGGATAACCGAAGGGGCGTCCATCACTAAGACCTCCACCAACTCCGGGACGTTGGTGAAATGGCCACCACCCATCACATCCAGATAATGGATGGCTGGGGAATCGTTGGGCTTGTCGGCAGCCTGGATGCCTCCCTGAGCCATCATGGTGTTGGCGTCGCCGAAGCGAAGTTTGGTGGTCAAGATCACCTGGGCTCCGTTCTCCTGAGCCAAAAGCGCGGCCGAGGCTCCGGCACCACCCCCTCCGATGACCAAAACATCACACTCGTAGTCCACCTGGACCAGATCGAAGGCCGCCGCGTCGATATGGCTACCGCCCTCCAAAAGATCGGCCAACTCATTAGGCGTCCGATCTCCTCTATTGGGGCCTACCAAGAGTTCCCGCATCCCCTCCTTCACACAATCGGGGTGGAACCGCTTGAGGATCTCTTCTTGCTCCTTAGGTGGCATGCGGGGATGAGTTTCCTTGAGCCTTCTCTGGCGTGTGGCCTCTACCTTTCTCATAGATTCCCGCATCTCAGGCGTGTACGACATCTCCGTCTCCTTTAAGCAGGCTCGATATCCCTTTCTCTATACCTTTGTCGCAACTCTTCTTCGCCCATGCTTTTCAGTTTGGCCAGTTCCCCATCGAACTTGCCAGCCTCGATCTCCTCTATCCGCTCCCGTAAGTGTTGTGATCTAGGAGCCAGGTACTTGCCATATAGCCGCCGACAGAGAAGGGCCACGTTGGACTGGGCCTCCTCGGCGGGGCAGCGGGCTGCGCAGAGCCCGCACATGATGCAATCGAAGGATTTGCTGGCCACAGAAGCGATGTCACCCTTCATAGCGTCAGCCATGTAATCCATGACATCTATCTCCTGAGGACAGGCTTTGGTACAGGTCCCGCAACTGAGACAGCGCAGGATCTCGGGGTAGATCTGGAAGAGTTGTTCCGGGGCGGGCTTCAACTCTTCGATATTATAGATCGCCCTCTCGGCGGGGAAGAAGGGGATCTGGGCCAGGTACATCTCCGGCTCCACCACCGTCTGACAGGCCAACCCGATCCGCAGACGGTAGTCGCCTTTGATGCGATAAACGGTGGCACAAGCGCCGCAAAAGCCGCTCCGGCAACCGGCTCCCCTTATCAGTTTATAGCCCGCCCACTCCATAGCCCTCATGATAGTGAGGCTGGAAGGAACCTGGTACTTCTTACCCATGATGTATATGGGTATCAACTTCTCGGCCATTTTTTGGACCTCTCTACACCAAGGCATCGACCTGGGCTAGGATTTGCGCCGGGGTGAAATGACTCAACTCTATGGCTTTGGAAGGACAGGCCGCGGCGCAAGCACCGCACCCCTTGCATAGGACCTCGTTTATGGTCATAACTCCCTTCCTCTCATGCAGGGAGAGGGCATCGTATACGCATATCTCGGCACAGATACCGCACCCAGAACAGAGTTCTTCATCTATGATAGAGGTTACGGCTTCCACCTTGACCTGGCCTTGGCACAAGGGTATCATAGCCGAGGCAGCAGCGGCCTTGGCCTGGGCCACGGTATCTGCTATGTCCTTGGGCCCCTGACAGCAGCCGGCTAGATATATCCCCCGGGTTACCGTATCCACCGGACGCAACTTGGGATGTGCTTCCATGAAGAAGCCATCCGGTGAGCGGGGGAGTTTCAAGAGGTTGGCGATCTTTGGCGAATCGCGGCGGGGCGTTATCCCCGTGGCCAGAACCACTAAGTCAGCCTCCAACTGCACAGCTTCACCTAGAAGGGTGTCCTCAGCCCTAATGACCAGCCTCTCCCCCTTTCTGTATATCTCGGAGGGGTTACCCCGTCTATAGATCACCCCCTTGGCTCTCACCTGATCGTAGAACTCCTCGAACCCCTTTCCATAGGCCCTCACATCCATATACAAGACCGTCACCCGGGCCTGGGGTAGCATCTCCTTAACCAGAAGGGCCTGTTTGGCGCTGTACATGCAGCAGATGCGGGAGCAATACTCCTGCCCCACGCTTTTATCCCGAGAGCCCACACACTGGATGAAGACCACATCCTGGGGTTCTTTTCCCTTTACCCAGATCCTAGAGCCAGATGAAGAGGCGAGCCGCTCGAACTCCAAGCCGGTGATCACCTTCCCATAGACCCCATAGCCATACTCTGGCTTTAACCGAGCATCGAAGAGATCGTAGCCCGTGGCTACGACGATGGTCCCCACTTTGAGCTCCCTTGTGACATCCGCGGCTCGGCAGATAACTTTGAAGTTGCCGATATACCCTTCCAAACCGACCACCTCAGTGGAGGTGAGAAGGTCGATATTGGGATGTCCCTCCACCTCCTTGATCTCCTCCGCCAGGAGAGGGGCCACAGATTCCAAGGTAGGGAAGGTCTTATCTAGTTGGGCTAGATGTCCCCCCAGACGGGGTTCCTTCTCCACCAGATAGACTTGGAAGCCGGCCTTGGCGATATCGAGGGAGGCTTGCATCCCGGCGATCCCCCCTCCTATCACCAGGGCCGTAGGGGTAACATCGGCTCTTCTCTCCTCTAGAGGCTCCAGGAGAAGAGCCTTGCCCACAGCGGCGGCTACCAGTTGTATCGCCTTTGGGGTGGCCTCCTCTTCTTCCTCATGGACCCAGCTACACTGCTCCCTTATGTTGGCCATCTCCAAACAGTAGGGGTTTAAGCCCGCCTCTTGGATGGTACCCCGGAATGTCGGTTCATGCATCATCGGCGAGCAGGAGGCCACGACTACCTTGGTGAGACCGAACTCCTTGATATCCTCCTTTATCAGCGCCTGTCCAGGGTCGGAGCACATATAGGTGTAATCTCTGGCTATGGCTACAGAGGGCAACCCCTGGGCGAAGCGGGTCACCCTTTCCACATCCACGGTGGCGGCGATATTCACTCCACAGTGACATATATAGACGCCGATCCTGGGAGCCACTTAAAGAGCCTCCACCACCAACTCCATGATATCCATCACCTGGAGCCCGTCTTCGCCAGCCACGGTCTTGGCCGCGTCCTCCAAGGTGAGGAGACAGAAGGGGCAAGCGGTGGCTAGCACCTCGGCGCCTAGGTCCATGGCCTCCTGCACGCGGGTATGGGCCAACCTCTCCTCGGGGTTGGTGCCCTCCGCCCACATCCTCCCCCCTCCCCCTTCACAGCAGAGGCTCCTCTCCCTCGATCTATCGAGTTCTCTCAGTTCCAAGCCAGGGATGCTTTCGAGTATCTTTCGCGGCTCTTCGAAGATTTTGTTCTGTTTCCCCAAAAAGCAGGGGTCTTGGTAGGTGACGACCCTCTCCACCTCCTTGGAGAGAGGCAATTTCCCCTCCTCGATAAGCCCAGCCACGAATTGGGTATAGTGCTGCACTTTGAAATCTAGGCCCTGGTATTCGTTCTGGAAGGTGTTATAGCAATGGGGGGAGATGGTGACCATCAGTTCCATAGGATATTGCCCCAAAGTCTCTAAGTTCATCTCCCGAAGCATCTCAAAGAGACCCGTCTCTCCCACCCGGCGGGCCTCGCTCCCGCAACAGACCTCCTCGTTGCCCAGGATCCCGAAATCTACATCCGCCTTCTTGAAGGCTTGGACCAAGGCTTTCGCTACCTTCTGAACCCGAGGATCATAAGAAGGGCTGCAGCCCACAAAGTATAGAACCTTCGCACCCTCAGAGATCTCCTTCACCCCCAACCCCTCCGCCCAGTCCGCCCTCTCCTCCCTGGCCATGGTCAGAGGGTTCCCGCGGATAGCCAGGCTCTTCAGCGCGTCTCTGATAGTGGGGGGGATCCGCCCCCCATCTACTAGGATGCTCCGCATGCCGATCACTATGTCGGTGGGGTCCAGCCCCTTGGGACAGCGGAGGGTACAAGTAGCGCAGGTGGTACAATCCCAGAGCACCTCTTTGCTCTGAAGATCCATATCTTCGTCAACGAGAGCCTCATAGATCAATCTTCTGATGTTAAAGCGGGTCTTCAGCGACATGGGACAGCCGCCGGTACACCGGCCACACTGGATGCACTCGAAGAGGCTATACGCTTGGGCCAGATTCTGCCCCTCCATCTATGAGACCTCCATACAGTTTCTCAAGGTGATTATGGCTGAAGAAGCCGCGGCCTTGGCCTGGGCCACGGCATCGGGTATATCTTTGGGCCCCTGACAGCAGCCGGCTAGATATACCCCTTCCCTTTCTGTCTCCACCGGTCTCAACTTGGGATGTGCTTCCTGGAAGAAGCCGTCGGGCGAAGGGGATAACCTCAATAAGGTGGCCAAATCTTGGGCATTCCCCGGGGGAGCGGCCCCGGTAGCCAAGACCACGAGATCCGCCTCCAACTGAAGGGGTTCGCCTAGAAGGGTATCCTCAGCCCTGACGATGAGCCTCCCCCTCTCTTTGTATATCTCTGAAGCGTTCCCTCTCCGGTATATCACCCCTTCCCCCCTCACCCGGTCGTAGAACTCCTCGAACCCCTTTCCAAAAGCCCTCACATCGATATATAAGACCGTCACCTCCGCATCTGGTATCTTCTCCTTCACCAGATGGGCTTGCTTGGCCGTGTACATGCAACATACCCGGGAACAATACTCCACCCCCACACTCTTATCCCTGGATCCCACACATTGAATAAAAACCACCTTCTTTGGCTCCTGCCCGTTCAGCGTTATCTTTCCCCTGGTGGGGCCGGAGGCCGAGGAAAGCCGCTCGAACTGGAGGCCGGTGATGACGTTGGGGTAGAGGCCGTAGCCCAACTCCGGCTTGAGACGGGCATCGAAGAGGTCGAAGCCGGTAGCTACGATGATAGTCCCCACCTCTACTTCTATCATCTCCTCTTCTTGCTGGAAATCGATAGCCTCCGCTGCACAAGCCTCCTCACAAGCGGGGACCTTCCCGCAGACACCTCTGGTTATAAAGAGGCAGCGCTGGGGGTCTATGGTCGCCTTCAAAGGTACCGCCTGGGGGAAAGGTATATATATCGCCCCTCTCTTGCTCACCCCCACATCGAACTCACTGCTGATCCTCCCTTTGAGTCGGCAAGCCTCCACACAGAGGCCACAACCGGTACATCTATCTACATCCACATACCTGGGCTTCTGCTTCACCCTTGCCTTGAAATGGCCTATCCCACCATCTACACCCACCACCTCCGCATAGCTGAACAACTGGATATTAGAGTGGCGAGCCACATCTACCATCCTAGGGGTCAGGATGCAGGAGGAGCAATCGAGGGTGGGGAAGGTCTTATCTAGCTGGGCCATATGCCCCCCGATGCTGGGCTCCCTCTCCACCAGATAGACCAGGAAGCCGGCATCGGCGATGTCGAGGGAGGCTTGCATCCCTGCGATCCCCCCTCCTATCACCAAAGCCGCTGGCTTTAAGCCTTTGAGTTCAGGTTCCACCTTCATCTCACCTCTATCGGGGAGGCTACCTTTCTCCCAACTCCGTCAGTTCATCCTCCTTGAAGGTAGCCAGGGGCAACTCATCCTCCAGGCTCCTCCCAGGCAGGTAATCGAAGAGGGCTTGTACCTCCTGTCCCACCGCTCGGAAAATAGTGGTCAAAGGGATGTCGCTGGGACAGGCGCTTTCGCACATCCCACAGCCCACACAGGAGGTGACCATGTGATTCAGCCGGGTCAACTGGAAAAGGAGGGTATCGGTGGGCATCTGGATGGCTCCCTTCCGCTGCGCCCACCTCAGGTATCTATCGGATTCGTGTTCGAAGGTGGATGTCCTGAAGAGGCACTCTTTACAGTAACAGAGGGGGCAAACCACTGTGCAGTTATGGCAGCGGATACAGGTGGAAAACTGGGCCAGGAGACCCGGCATATCGACCACCCTCTGACGGAACTGAGCGAAGAGCCGATCTCGCTCCTCGATCCTGGCCTCCACCAATCTCTTGATGACATCTTCACGGCTAGCGGCTTCTCCCTCCATCAACTCTAGCCTCTCGGCCAACCCCTCCTGGGCTTCAATGAGGATCTTCTTACCATCGACGCCCAGGAGGCCGATGGTCAGGGCAGCGTTCTGGGGGATGGGGTACTCGCAAATCCGGCAAGCGGACCGGAACTGGTACCCCTCATGGGGGGAGAGGGCGCCTTCTTTGACCCCTCGCACCAGTTCCATGGTCGGAGACCCATCCTCGGAGATGAGTTTGGCGTAATCGGTCACCTCGTAGGTGCCCAGGCAGTCGATGCCTATGATCATAAGGTTTTCCAGATGGGCCTGCTGTAGTTTGACCAGTTCGATAAGAGCCCTTATCTCACAGGAGCGCAAGAGGGCCCCGATCTTCTCCCTAGGTTTGCCGATGGTCAAGGAGGAGACCAACCTGGCCGCGTTCACCGGCATCACCGGGGCCAGGGGGTTAGCCTTCTCCAAGCGGGCAGGCTCCTTCACTAAGGCAGGCATAACGGTATCGCCGGAAGGGACCTCAAGAGGGACGAGCAGCGCCTCGATGATCTCCTCCTCTAGCAACCTTTGCAAGAAACTCCGCAGGGTGGCCAAGGTGTCGCCCTCTTTGACTTCCAGGAACCTATTTACTTTCATCGCTCTAGTCCTCTATGACTTTACATATACTATGTTTATGTTCCCCAAAGTTCCTTGAGGGGGTTGGGGCCTTTCTCTTTGAGGGCTTCCACCATCTCCGTCACCGTCTCGGCGAAGACTTGCCCTTCGCTGGCGCTGATCCAGCGGAGCCAGACCCGCTCCTCATCGAACCCCGTCTGACGCAGGATATTCTTGAGAATAGCCACCCGCCGCCGAGCCTTATAGTTCCCTTCTTGATAGTGACAATCGCCAGGATGGCAGCCTCCTATGAGGACGCCGTCGGCCCCATCGAGCAGGGGCTTGATGACATAGACCGGATCCACGGCCCCGCTGCACATCATGCGGATGATCCTCACGTTGGGCGGGTATTGGATGCGGGAGGTACCTGCCAGGTCCGCCCCCATGTAGGCGCACCAGTTGCAGAGGAAAGCCACGATCCTAGGCTCGAAATCTTCGCCCATCTTTCACCTCTCTTATAGCGCGGCGTCCATCACGGCCATAACTTGTCTCATCTCGTAGAGGTTCTGCTGGGTGGCACCGTTGGGGCAAGCCATGGCGCAGAGGCCACACCCCTGGCAGAGGAGCTCTATCACCTCGGCCACTCGAGTCTCTTCATCGAGCCTTCGGGCCTCGTAAGGGCAGAGGGAGACGCAGAGGCCACAGCCGCTACAGAGCCTCTCGTTGACGGTAGGGATGGTAGCCTTGCCCACCAGCCGCTCCTTAGCCAAGAGAGAAGCAGCCTTCAAAGCGACCCCGTTGGCTTGGGAGATAGAATGGGAGATAGGTTTCGGCCCCTGGGCTAGGCCACAGAGGAATATCCCGGCCACTCCCGAATCCATAGGGGCCACCTTGGGGTTCGCTTCCTGGAAGAACCCATCCTCGTCTAGAGTGATCCCCAGGATCTGGGCCAGCCTCCCGTTCTCGGAGGGGGCTATCCCGGGGCTCAAGACCAGTAGGTCGGCCTCCAACTTCAGTTCACGCTTCAGGAGGAGGTCTTCCACCCAGACTCGCAACCCAGCATCTCCAGATGTCACCTGGGGCTTCTCTTCGTAAGGGATAAAGATCACCCCCGCCTCCCTCGCCTGACGGTAGTACTCCTCCTGGAAGCCGTAGGTCATCATATCCCGATAAAGGACGAAGATAGTGGTCTCTGGCTGGGCTTGCTTTATCCGCAGCGCGTTCTTGATAGCCTGGGAGCAACAGACCTGGCTACAGTAGGGGCGCCCCTCCTCTCGGGAGCCGACGCATTGGATCATCACCACCGTAGTCAACTCTTCTAGACCCTCGTTCCTCGCCAGGCGGGCCTCCAGTTCCCGCTGAGTGACCACCCGCCGACCTTCGCGGTACAGATATTCGACAGGTTCTGCCTCTTCCCCTCCCGTGGCTACGATGACGGCCCCATGCTCAACGATCGATTCCTCATCGCCGCTCAGGAGAGTAGAGTGGAAGCGGCCCACTGAGCCCTCGCAAGAGATGATCTCTGTCCCCTTCAAGACCTTGATATGGGGGTGGCTCTCTACCTTCTCTACGAAAGAGCGCAACAATGCTTGGGGGTCTGAGCCCCTAAGGGTGTAGTAGAGATGGCGCAGGTTGCCGCCCAACTCCTTCTCTTTCTCCACCAGATAGACCTGGAAGCCCTGCTCAGCCAAACCCCAGGCCGCGGTCATCCCCGCCAAACCGCCTCCGATGACAAGTACTCCGGGGGTCACCTCGTGGGTGGCCCTCTTTAGGGGTCTCAGCGAGCGGGCCTTGGCCACCGCCATCTCCAGAAGGCTCTGGGCTTTGGCTGTGGCCTCCTGGGACCTATCCCTATGCACCCGAGAGCACTCCTCCCGCAGGCTCGCCCGCTCCAGAAGGTAGGGGTTGAGACCGGCCTCCCGGAGACTCCCCCGCATCTCCTCCTCGTAGAGCCTGTGGGTGCAGCCCGCCACCACCACCCGATTCAGCCCCTCACCGGTGATGGCTTCCTTTATCTCCTGCAACCCCTCCGGCCGACAAGCGTAGCCCACCTCTTGGACCAGGGCTACCTCTTTCAATCCTTGGGCGAACTCCCTCAGTTGGCTCAGATCCACCGCTTGGGCTATCTCCTCCCCGCAGCGACAGATGAATACCCCCACCCGAGGCTCCTCCTCGGCCACTTCCCTTTCGGGGGGGTATTCGTTGGGCGACGAGATGCGGCTCCTTGCCAAAAGGCGGGCGGCACCAGCCGCTGCGCTGGCCGCCTGGGCCACGGTCTCAGCGATATCCTTGGGCTCGCCAAAGCAACCAGCCACAAAGACCCCAGATCGGGAGGTCTCAGTGGGGGCGAACTCGGCCGTTTGGCAGAAGCCATATTCGTTGAGGGCAATGCTCACCCGGTCTGCCAACTCCTTGGCCCCTGGTGGGGGCACAAAGCCTGTGGAGAGCACCACCAAGTCAAACTCTCCCTCCCGGGGTCGGCCATCTTCACCCATATAAGAGAGGAGAAGGTTCTTGCCCCTTGGCTCTTGCTTGACCGCCGAGACCATGCTCCGCTGATAGTCGATGCCGTATCCCTCTCTGGCTCGCTCCAAGTACCGGTCGTAACCCTTGCCCAAAGTTCGCAGATCCATATAGAAGAGGGTGATCTCGCTTTTAGGTGCCCTCTCCTTAGCCAAGATCGCCTGTTTGGTGGCGTACATGCAGCAGACCGAAGAGCAATAACCGCGGCCCTGGGAAGGATCGCGAGAGCCGACACATTGGATGAAGGCTATACGGTTGGGAGGTTGGCCGTCATAGGGACGCTGGGGGAGCCCATGAGAAGGGCTAGTGAGGCTCAACATCCGCTCGAACTGGAAGCCGGTGACCACGTTGGGGTATCGACCGTATCCGAACTCGCCTTTCAACTCCGCGGGGAAGGGTTGAAAACCAGGGGTGAGGATCACCGCCCCGACCTCCAATTGAAGATGCTCATCTTCCATCTCTAAATCGATGGCTTGGGCCTTACAGACCTTGAGACACTCCCCGCATTCGGTGCAGGCCTCCCTATCGATAAGATAAGCGCTAGGGATGGCCTGAGGGTAGGGGCGATATATCGCCTTCCGTTTCTCTAACCCTTCCCCCAACTCGCGGGGCACCTCCACGGGACAGACCAAAGCGCAATCCCCGCACCCTGTGCACCGCTCGGAAACCACATATCTAGCCTTCTTGAGGATGGAGACACGGAAATCGCCCGCTTCCCCCTCCAGGCTTCCCACCTCCGCGTAAGCCGATATCTCTATATTCGGATGCCGGTCACATTCGATAAAGGGACAGTAGGCGGGGAGGTCCGGGGACATGAAGCAGAGGCCGCAACTATTGGTGGGGAAGGTGCGATCCAGGAGGGGCATCGAGCCTCCCAAGGCGGGGGCACGATCCAGAAGATGGACCCTATACCCCGCCTCCGCCAGGAGGAGAGCCGCTTGCATCCCCCCTATGCCAGCACCTACGATAAGAACGGTGTCCTTCTTGGTCATCTATCCGCCTCTTGCGTCAATCGCCTAAATCCAAGGTTCGCAGCAGGGGTCGAGGGTCTATCAGATGCTTACCCCACCAGTTCTTGCTCTCCTCCACCCCCAGGGCCACCCCCAGGAGTTCGGTAAAGTAGAATATGGGCATCCCTTCCCCGTCCTGTCGCATCTCCAGGGTAACCTGGCAGAGGGGGCAGGCGGTGACCATCCCTCGGGCACCCGCCTCGCCCGCCTTAGTCACCAACCCTCTCACCAAAGCCGCCGCCAAGTCGGCACGGGTCAGAGAGAGACTCCCCCCGCAACACTCGGTGGCGTAGGACCAAGCCAGGGGCGTGGCGCCCACCGCCTCCAACAGGAGATCCATCAGTTGAGGGTGCTCCGGATCCTCGAAATCCACGATCTCAGGAGGTCGTACCAAAGCGCAACCATAGTAACTCACTAATCTGAGCCCTTCCAGGGGCCTCTTAACCTCCTCCTTCACCGGCTTTAGGCCGATCTCTTTGGCTATCACATCCAAGGGGGAGCGCACCTCAAAGCCACCTTCGTATTTGAAACCCACGACCCTCTCGATCTCCCCTCCCTTAACGGGATCCTCTCTGAGAACCTTTTCCGCCGTCTTGAGCCGGTTGAAACAGCCAGCGCAGGGAGCCACCAGATCCCGTCCCTCCTTCTGAGCCAAGGCCAAGGTGCGGGCTGGAAGAGCCAAAGCCAGGGTCTCGTTCAGGCTATGGGCCGAAGAGGCCCCACAACAGTTCCAGTCGGGAAGCTCCACCAACTCCGCCCCCAGCCGGCGAAAGACCGCCCTGGTAGAGCGATCGTACTCCACGGCCGTGGCGTGAAGGCTACAGCCAGGATAGTAGGAGAACTCCATTAGCCGTTCCTCTCAAAGATATCTCTCATCTCATCTCTCCACTTGATCCGGCTGGGGAGAAGGGGGATCTTCCCCTTGAGGATCATCTTGAGCCCTATCCCCAGATCGGAAAAGAGATCTCGGGAGGCCAACTTGTAGAGACCCATGAGGGAGGCCTCGTGCATCCTTCCGGTCCTCTTTAATATGGAGAGGAAGAGGTTGTGGAAGAGGAGCACGTTCCTCTCCTTGACAGGGACTCCTTCCTCCACCGCTATCTGCCGCAGGGCGTCCATCACCCGGGCGATATCGATATTGTTAGGACAACGGGTGCCGCAGGTATAGCAAGAGGCACAGATCCAGATGCCGGAACTGCTAAGCACCTCTTCCTTCAACCCGAACTGGATCATCCTCAATACCCTATCAGGGCCATAATCCATGGCGAAGGCTACAGGGCAACCAGCGGTGCATTTATGGCAATGATAGCAGAGTTGAATCAACTGCCCGCTCCGCTGGTTCACCAGCCCAAGAAAAGGCGAGCCTACTTTGACAGCCCCCTCTCGAAGTTCCATCCGTTCTCCCTAGGCTAGAGCCTCGATCATAGCCATTATTTGGGCCGGAGCGAAGTTACGAAGATGCGAAGCCTTATTGGGACAAGCCACCAGGCAAGCCCCACAACCCTGGCAGAGGACCTCTTTCACCACGGCGATCTTGGTAAGGGGATGGATCTCCCGCGCCTCGTAAGGGCAAACCTCCACACAGATGCCGCAGCCGGCGCAGAGTTCCGACTCCACAACGGCCACTATAGGGTCATGGGTTATCTTCTCCTGGGAGAAGAGGGAGAGCACCTTGGCCGCGGCGGCACTCCCCTGGGCCACCGCCTCAGGGATGTCCTTAGGGGCTTGACAGGCTCCGGCCAGATAGACCCCTGCCGTGAGGCTCTCCACCGGTCGCAACTTAGGATGGGCCTCGCTGAAGAAGCCATGCTCATCGGTGGCCACCCTCAACTTCCGGGCTAACTCGAAAGCGCCCGCGCTGGGCACCATAGGGGTAGCCAAAACCACCAGATCAGCGGCCACCTCCACCCTCTTGCCGCTTAGAGTGTCTGCTCCCCAGACCATCATCTTCCCATCTTGGGGGAAGACCTTCGAGACCTTACCCCGAAGGTAAAGGACCCGATGCTCCTCCATAGCCTTTTGGGTGAACTCCTCATACCCCTTCCCCAAGGCTCGGATGTCGATATAGAAGATATAGGCCCCTCCCTGGGGCACCTGCATCTTATAGATCATCGCCTGTTTAGCCGTATACATGCAGCAGATCTTGGAGCAGTAGGATACCCCCCGTTCCGGATCCCGGGAGCCCGCGCACTGAACGAAGACCACCTCCTGGGGCACTCGACCATCCGAGGGACACCGGATCTCCCCCCCGGTGGGGCCCCTGGGCGAGAGCATCCGTTCGAACTCCAGCCCATCTATGACATCGGGATACCGCTCTCCCCCATATTCGCTCAGCCGCTCCTGGGGATAGAGGTCGTAACCTGTGGCCACCACGATGGCTCCTACCTCGTACTCCTCGTCATTCCCTTGCTGGCGCACCGTGACCTTGAAATCGCCCAGGTAGCCGCCCAACTCCTCTACCTGAGCCCTGGTTAGAACGGTGATATGGGGGTTTCTGGTGACCGCCTCTATCTTTTCGCTCAGGAGATCCACGGTAGAGTCGAAGTTCAGGTAGGTGCTCGAAAGTTGGGCCATCCGTCCTCCCAGCCTCTCCTCCCGCTCCACCAAAATCACCTCATAGCCCGCGGCAGCGATATCCGAGGCCGCTTGCAATCCCGCTATCCCTCCCCCGATGATTAGAGCCCGCCTTACAATGGGCATGGTCAGCGGAAGGAGAGGCTCATCATGGCGCACCTTCTCTACGAGAGTCTCGATGATCTGGGTAGCCTTTAGAGTGGCCCGTTCCATATCGTCACGATGAACCCAACTACACTGTTCCCGGATATTGGCCACTTCACATAGGTAGGGGTTCAGCCCCGCGGCCGCCACTGTGCGGCGAAAAGTGATCTCATGCATGGCGGGAGAGCAGGCGGCTACCACTACCCCGTCTAGATCTCCCTTGGCGATCGCCTCTTTTATGAGCTCTTGCCCGGGGTCGGAACAGATATAGAGGTAGTCGATGGAGTAAGCCACTCCCGGGTAAGAGCGCAGAGCCTCCGCAACTCGTTCCACATCCACTGCGCCGGCGATATTCTTGCCGCAATGGCAGATGAAGACCCCGATCTTTCTCATAGACCTCTTTAGATTTGACCCCGCCTTTGAAGGAGGTAGCGAAGTGCGAGAACAACCAAGATCGTAACAGAAGCAAAGCCAAGGCCGCCAGCAACCCCGTACTTCGCATTGTAGAAAGCGAAACTGACCACCGCCAGAACCAAGGCCATCGCTGTCCAACCTCGCCAACTCCTCACTTTCAATTCCTGACCCGCCTTTAGCCTGATGCCCAGGAAAATCCAGAAAGAGAGGAAAGGTATCCCCAGCGCCACGGCTGCGAAACTATAGCCAGAGGCGGGCAAAAAGCCTCTACTTCCCAAATATGCCCAACCCATCATAGTGAAATAAAGGATGGCCATAGCCCTCAAAAATTCCTCGATGATGACCCGCTTCAAGTTGCTCTTCATAATTATGATTATGCTAGGAATTCAGCCAGAGAATAAGGCCAACACCTTGGCCGCGGCGGCACTTCCCTGGGCCACCGCCTCGGGGATGTCCTTGGGCCCCTGGCCAGCCCCAGCCAGGTAGATCCCCGGCACTCCGCTCTCTACGGGCCGCACCTGGGGGTGAGCCTCCTCATAGAAGCCGCTCTCGCCGATCTTGACCCCCAACCTCTCTTTTAAATCCGAGGTGCCTTGGCTGGGGAGGATGGCGGTGGCCAAGACCACCAGGTCCGCCGCTATCTCCACCCTCTTTCCGCTCAAAGTATCTGCCCCCCAGACCATGACCTTGCCGTTCTGGGGAAAGATCTTCGACACCTCGCCCCGAAGGTATAAAACTCCCTCCTCCATGGCCCGCTGCACGAACTCCTCGTAACCCTTGCCCCCGGCGCGGATATCGATATAGAAGACGTAAGCCTGCCCATCGTGAACCTTGTGCTTGTAGAGGAGCGCTTGCTTGGCCGTATACATGCAACAGATCTGGGAGCAGTAAGCCACTCCTCGCTCTGGGTCCCGGGAGCCGGCGCATTGGACGAAGACCACCTCTTTCGGTACCCTCCCGTCGGAGGGGCGGCGTATCTCGCCCGCAGTGGGCCCCGAGGCGGAAAGCAACCGCTCAAACTGAAGGCCATCGATGACATCGGGGTAACGGCCCCCGCCATACTCGCTTAGACGCTCCATGGGGTAAAGGTCGTAGCCTGTGGCCACCACGATGGCCCCTACTCGCTCTTCCCAGATCTCCTCCTTTTGCTGGAAATCTATAGCCTCTACCGGGCATAACTTGGCACAAGCGCCGCACTTGCCCCCCTCTTGGAAATAGACACAATGCTCCCTATCGATCACCGGCTTGTTGGGCACCGCTTGAGGCGAGAGGGTATAGATGACCTTTCGTTTCCCTATCCCCCTCTCGAAGTCGGAGGGCACCCGCCAGGGACATTTCTCCTGGCATAGGCCGCAACCCGTGCACCTCTCCCAGTCGACATAGGCGGCCTTTCGCCTGACTTTCACCCTGAAGTCGCCCACCTGTCCCCTAACCTCCTCCACCTCTGAGTAAGTCGCAAGTTTGATCTTCTCGTGATGGCCCACCTCGACCGTGCGGGGGGTGAGGATGCATTGAGAGCAATCCAAGGTGGGGAAGGTCTCCGAGAGTTGGGCCATGTGGCCGCCGATGGAGGGGAGCCTCTCCACCAGGACCACCTCGTAACCGCTGTCGGCGATATCCAGGGCTGCCTGGATGCCGCTGATCCCACCTCCGATGACCATAGCCCTTCTATCGCTCACTTCAAACCCCTGCTAACCAATAGGGGGCGAGGGTCGACATGATGATCAGCCAGTCCGAAGGCGTCACTCTCCATACCCAGAGCGATGCCTAGAAGTTGGGTGAAGTAGAGGATCGGTATCTGGGTGAACCCTGGATAGTGTGCCGCCATCTCCCCCTGCCTGTAATCCAGATTGAACTGGCACAAAGGACAACTGGTCACCACAGCCTGGGCTCCGCTAGCCAGGGCGGAGCGCAATATGGCATACGAGAGTTCCCTGGTCACCTCCCTGGAGTTCATCGCTAGATAGGAACCACAACATTCGCTCTTGTGGGGGAACTCCACCACCTCACAACCGAGGCTGGCAAGAAGGTCATCCAAGATCCTCGGCTCCTCGGGATCGTCCAAGCCGATCTCCTGGAAGGGACGCAGAAGAAGACAGCCATAATATGAGGCCACTCTTAGCCCCTGGAGCCTTTTCTGCACCCGTTCAGATAAGCCTTCGAACCCTATCTCGTCTCGCAGCAGTTCCAAGAGGTGGAAGACCTGGACTTCTCCCCTATATTCCTCCTCTATGAAGAGGTTGATCTTCTCCCGTTTATCCGCCTCTTCCCGCAAGAATCTATTGGTTCTCTTTAGAACATGATAACAGATGGAACAGAGGGCAACTAGATGATCCCCTTCCTTTTGAGCGTTGAGCAAGACACGGGTGGGGGCTACTAGGGCCAGGAGGTTGTCAGTGGCCAGGGGGAAGGTAGCGCCGCAGCAGTTCCATTGGGAGAGTTCAACCAGATCCATGCCCAAGGCTCTAGCCGAGGCCTCGCCCGAGGTGGCGAACCCTTTAGCCTTGGTAGAAAGGGTGCAGCCAGGAAAATAGAGGTGCCGCATTTTCTTCCTAAGAGAGATACTTTCGCGAGCCGGCGATGATGGCTAACTGGGGGGCTTGGCTCAGAAAATCGGTCGGCAGCGCGGAAAGTTCTAGGCGATCACCCTCCTTGCGCAACACCAGTTGCCGCAAGGCCTCCATTATCCGAGGAAGATCTACCCCTTTTGGACAGCGGGAGAGACAGGTAAGGCAGGAAGCGCAAAGCCAGATAGTTTCGGAAGTCAAGGCTTCCTCTAAGCCAAGTTGTACCAACCTTATCACCTGGCTGGGGAGGAGATCCATAGCCATAGCCGCGGGGCAACCAGCGGAGCACTTACCGCATTGATTGCAGGCCAAGATCTCCTGCCCGCTGATCTCTTCCACCCTCCTTACGAACTCGCCCCTCGTTTCCCTGACCGAAAGCTCGACCCTCATCAGCCTTCGCCCTCTCTTTTTGATTCTACACCTTTGCCAGGACAAAGGAAAACGATCTCAATCGTCTAAGCGACAATTTAGGACTAACTTGCTCTAATTATACCATAATCATCCCCTTCGGGGAGGAGCGAAAAGCACTATACAACGGTTGATTCTCCTTGTCAACGTTGCGCGACTGGGGGGAGTGGAATATACTGTTAAGGAGGCTGATTTGGAGAAAGCCAGCGATTCTCGGTATGAAGTCATCGTAGTAGGGGCTGGCCACGCGGGATGCGAAGCCGCCTTGGCCGCGGCACGGATGGGGTGTCGTACGCTCCTTCTCACCACGAACCTGGATCTTTTGGCCCAGATGCCTTGTAACCCCAGCATAGGAGGGCCAGCCAAGGGACACCTGGTTCGGGAGATAGCGGCCCTGGGTGGAGAGATGGCCCCAAATATTGATCGCACCCTCATCCAGATAAGGCTGCTCAACATCAGCAAGGGGCCAGCGGTCCAGGCTCTTAGGGCCCAAGCCGACAAGAGGCTCTACTCCCTGACCATGAAGCATACCCTGGAGAGCACTCCATATCTCGATTTGAAACAGGCCACTGTAGAGCGGATCCTGGTAAAGGGAGAAAAGGTCATAGGGGTGGAGACGAGCATCGGCTGGCGGTATTCCAGCCAGGCGGTAGTCCTCACCACCGGCACCTTCCTCAACGGAAGGCTGATCACCGGCCTTCGGACTCGACCCGGTGGAAGGGCCGGAGAGAGTCCAGCGGTTGGCCTCTCTAACTCCCTCGCTGAGTTGGGCTTCACCTTGGGACGGCTCAAAACCGGGACTCCGCCCCGCATCGACGCTCGGAGCATCGACTTCTCCAAGACGGAGGTGCAGATGGGGAGCGAGACCCCACTCTATTTCACTTTCTCCTATCCTGAAGCCGGGATCCTCCCCCCGAAGTCTTTGATTCATGGGGAGCCCAACTCTATCTACCCACGGCCCAAAGAGATCGACTGGCGGCCGCAACTTCCTTGCTACCTCGTCCATACCAATGAGAAGACCCACGAGATCATAAGGTCAAACCTGGACCGCTCCCCCCTCTATACCGGCCTCATCGAGGGGATCGGCCCTCGTTACTGCCCCAGCATCGAAGACAAGGTGGTCCGCTTCGCCCATAAGGAGTCGCACCAACTCTTCTTGGAGCCAGAGGGTTGGCATACCACGGAGGTGTATGTCCAAGGGGGGAACACCAGCCTTCCCGAAGATGTGCAACTGGCTATGCTAAAGAGCATCCCCGCTTTAAGGGAGGTGGAGATAACCCGGGTGGGGTACGCCGTGGAGTATGACTATCTGCCCCCCAGCCAGATAAGGGCCACCTTGGAGACGAAACTGATAGAGGGGCTTTTCTTGGCCGGGCAGATCAACGGCACCTCTGGCTACGAGGAGGCGGCCGCTCAGGGGATCATAGCCGGTATCAACGCTGCCCTCGCCGTGCGGGGTGAGAAACCGCTCATCTTGCGGCGCGATCAAGCATACATCGGTGTCCTCATCGATGACCTGGTGACCAAGGAGATCAACGAGCCGTACCGTCTCATGACCTCCCGGGCTGAGTACCGGCTGCTTTTGCGCCAGGGTAACGCTGACCTCCGCCTCTCCCCTCTGGGCTATAAGGTGGGGCTCCTGGACCGGGCGAGATACGAGGCCGTGGAGAAGAAGAGAGAGGCTATCAACGAAGAACTGGAAAGGCTCCAGGGTACCTGGCTCAAACCCTCTGACAACGATAGGCTCTCTCAATGGGGTCTAGACCCCTTGGAGGAGGGGGTAAACGCCCTGCAGTTCTTGCGTCGCCCCGAAACCACCTACGCTATGATCGAGGCCCTAGTTCCCAGCCCTCAACCCTTATCCCCCGAGGCGATACAAGAGGTGGCTATCGTGGCCAAATATGCGGGCTACATCGAGAGGCAGCGCCGGGAAGTGGAGCGAGCCAAGCGGTTAGAGGTGCGGAGGATCCCCGATGATTTTGACTATGAGACCATCGTGGGGATGCGGAAAGAAGCCCAAGAGAAACTGAAGCGCTTCCGCCCGGCCACCGTGGGACAGGCTTCTCGCATTCAAGGGGTTAACCCGGCTGATATATCCGTGCTTCTGGTCTACCTTGAGCGGCGCTAGAGAGGCTCTACTTTACGTAAACCACCGATCCCAATCGGACCCGCTCCCCATCTGCCCGCCACCCTTCATCTTCCACGGATAAGAACTCCCCGCTGGCTAGGTCATAGATGGCTGCCTGGAGGGTATACTCTCCCCCTGGCGCATCCTTAGGGATCTCCAAACGCATAGGCTCTCGCAGCACCTCGCCCTCTTTCCATCGGGAGGTGAGATAGAGGGAACCTAGGGGCATCTCATCTGTCTGAGTGAGGACCTGTCCTCCGGCATCCACTAGGTAGAGAACCACGTGATAGTCGATATCCAGCCGTTGGGTAGCCCGCCAGTAGAGGGCTAGGTCAAGGGCTTCACCGGCTCGTACTGGAGCCGCTCCGCCCTCAAAACCCTCCAGCCTCATCTGTCCCCCCAACTCCACGCCCACCGGATGGGGTAGATCTGGGAGCTCATAGATGGGGCCAGGATGAGTGAGAAAGCCCTGCACCCGCATGAAGCTTTGCCCGGCGAATAGTTGCTCCTCGAACTTCCGACCATGCTCCTCTAACCATTGACGGATGAAGCCTTGAGGGTCCGTCACCGTGTCGTAGATGCGGAAAACCCAGACCCGAGGATGGCGAGAGAACACCTCCTCTAAGGAGCGGGCTGTCTCCTCCTCAGTGGTGGCGTAGAAATCGGAGTTCGGGTTCCCCCAACCCAGAGTCGCTTGGCCGCCGATGGAGCCGGTCTGCAGAACCACCGTCCCCTCTCCCCTATCGGCCACATCTCGATAGTTCACCAGCCTCCCCTGCCAGGCGATGGGCCCCTCATAGTAGTAAAGAAAAGCGGGGTAAGCGTATCCGGCATTGATGAGAACCGCGTCTCCAGACCGCAACCGTTCCTCCAAGTACTCCACCACCCCTCGGTGGTCATCTGAGGCGTAATAAGGGTCAAAATGGAAGTTGTAGATGGAGTAGGCCCACGCACCAAGGATGAAGAATAGGCTCAATGCAACCAAGGGTCTTCTCTGTAGCCTGACCAAACCAACCGCCAGAAGGAGGTAGAAAGGCGGCGAGCAGGTGAAAACGTACCGTACGTGGAAGAGGGGAACGATCAGGGAGAAGAGGTAGATGAGGAGGATGGGGAGGAGCGTCTGTCCGGCCAGAGAGAGGGGCACGAACCATGAATCGGAAACCTGAGCGCGCAAAAGACTGAATAGCCCCAGAGCGAAAAGGGCGAGAGCCAGAAGGAGAAGAGGCCAAACGGTCTTCGGGTCCACCGATTGGCCGAAAGATAGAGCCGACCACGATTCTATCCCCACCTGAGCGAGGCCGGTAAAGGTTCGCCAGGGGGGAACCGGGGGGTTAGTAGCCTGGCGGAAGGCGATGGGGAGCCAAGGAAGGTAGAGAAGAAAGACACCGATCTGAGAAGAGACCCAAGGCAGAAGCGAGACCCTTTGCTTTCCCTTAGCCCACCTGGCAAGCCACCAGCCGATGACCATCAGGTTCTGGGCCAGGAGAAGGAAGGCGAAATAGTAGAGGGTGTATAGGCCCAGGGCTGAGGCCAAGATATACCCTGCCCAACACACTTTCCGGAGCCGTCCCTGGCTTTTTATCAGGCGCAGCAAGAAGAGAAGAGAGAGGAGACCCAGGGAAGCCCCTAGGGTGTACATCCTCACCTCCTGAGAGTACCAGAGGTTGAAGGGGGAGAGGGCCAAAAGTAGCGTTCCCAGAAGGCCGATTTTTACCCCGTAGAGCCTCCGACCCAGGTAGAACAGGAGAGGGATGAGGAGGACACCGAAGGCGAGGGATAAGAAAGCCAAGGAGAACTCGCTGGAGCCCGCCAGGCGGATCCAGAAGTGTAGGAGGTAGTAGTAGAGGGGAGGGTGGATATCTCCCGCCGTATGAGCGGTGAGTGCGGGAAGGCTCCTTCGGGCTAGAAGGACGCTCACCGTTTCATCGTACCAGAGGCTCTGATAGCCCAGGCGGTAGAGACGAAGGGCGAAACCTGCCAGAACGATGAGTAGGAAGATGGCTAGATTTGGGCCGGAGATACCTCTCTTTGCTCGCTCCGTGAAATGAGACATGGAAATAGCGACTCTCCTCTAGATGTCGCTATCTTATCATAGTAGATGAGAGGAGACAAAGAGACTAAGAACCTCTATGGACAAGCGGGAAATACACTTTGTAAGGGCCGCCGGAGGCCCTTCCCAGGCTCACCTCATCGAGGTAGAGATAGGAGGGGTTACTCCCGTTCTCAGAGACCGTGAAGCGGATGATGACCATCCCCCCCTGATATCCATCGAGGTCTATCCAGTGGTGAGCCCACTCCGAGGAGACGGAGATCGATTCGGTAATGCCCGCAACCATGACCTGCGCCACCTCGCCCGTCTCCTGGGAGGGATATCTGTAGATGAAAGAGAGGGTGGGGCGATACATATCGGCAGGGATAGCCACGCTTTGTTCGATCCAAGAATCGCCAGGGGTCGCACCCCCTAGTTGCGCAGCCTTGTATCCGGTGTGGGCGCTGTCGGTGATAGTGGGCGCGTTGTCGCCACCTGTCGTCCAACTCGTATAATCCACCTCGAAATCCCAGTTGCCCACCACGTTATCTGGCGGCGGCAAGTAGAAGTTCACATCGGTCACCGCCTCCCCCTCGCTCAACACCACGCCTCGCATAGGCTGCAAGGTGCCATAGCCGCTGGCGCTGGCCTTCAGGTCGTAGGCGTCAGGAGGGAGGTTAGGAAACCCATACTCACCACTCCATCCGGTCTCGGTGGTGCCGTACCCCACCAACTCCACTGTGGCCCCCGCGAAAGGGATACCCCTGTTGTCCCGAACATAACCCGAGAGAGAGCCGGAAGTGGGCTTGGGCATATCCCGCAGCGCGTAGTAGGCTTGGTGGTAGATGGTATCTGTGTGGCCAGGGTCGCAGGGCTCCGTCCAGTAGATGAGGGAGTAGAAGCGGGTGGGGTTGCAGAAACTCCAGCAACTGGGCCAACCCGCCTGGTAGATATCGGCCCCAAAATCCAGGTTGAAGAGGTTCATCACCCCCATCCAAGGCCAGTTCTCATAGGCGTATTGATAAGCACGGACCAGATAGTCCGCCTGAGTGGCCTCGTAAACTATCTGCCACGTCCGCGTGGGCCAGTCACCCCAGGAGTGGCAGGAGGGACCGGGGTCCAGGATCCAGCCGAGCTCGATGGCCCAAACCTGCTTATCTGAATCCCCTTTTATCTCCATCACCTGCCGCTGTTGCTCCGCACGGCGAAAAGCCAACCCTGAGGTAGGCAACTCTTCTGGCGCATAGGCGAACCCATAAGGGTGGCTACCCAAGGAATCGAAATAGTCGTTTACTTTGTGCCCACCCCCCAGATCCGCGTCGTACATAGCACAGAGGTAAGCCAGATCACCCATATAGTCAGAGGCGTAGATATTCCTAACCAGGGCCGCCTCAGCGCTGGTCAAAGCAGCGCCCACCCCACATCCGCTCCCCCCTGTAGTAGCCATCCCCGCCGTGATCACCACCGCCTCGGGGTCACCGGCCTTTGTCCTAGGATAGACCGCCTGCAACATCTGAGCATAGCGAGTGGGATCAGGATATTGATCCCCCCACTCCCGGGCGAGGTTGGGCTCGTTCCATATAACGTATCCCTTTACCTTGCCCTGGGCGTGTTGGGCCAGAGCGTGCATAAAATCGCCGAAATCGCTGAGGTTGTCAGGCGGCGCTGTATCGCCGCCGCTCCGGGCCCAACCTGGGGCGTTGGTGATCCGCAGGATCGGTTTCAGCCCTGCCAGTTCGGCCGCGGTAATAATATTGTCCACATCCGCCCAGTTATAGGTTCCTTTGCTCGGCTCTGCATCTGCCCAGCGAAGGGCCATCACAAACCAGTTGAAGCCCATATCTCTAAGGCTGTATAGGTGCTGAGGGTCGTCGGGATAGCCGCCGAAATTGGCCACGAAGGCCCCGTAGCCCAGGTGAGGGCGAGGCAGGGCCTCAGAGGGAGTGGCAGGAAGGAATAGGAAAGGAAGAAGAGCCAAAAAGGCAACCAAAGGGGCAAGATAGGGAGGCAACCTCCACCCTCTGAGGAATAGAGCCCCAAAACCAGGTGATGAAAGAGCTTTCATGCCCTCATTCTAACAGGAGGGTGTTGGGCCCACAATAGGAAAGTCGTACTAAAGAGGAGATAATGAATCTGGCACGAGGGTAACAGGTCATTTGGACACCACCTGGACACTGGTTAGGGGGATGCTATCCCCTGCTACCTCCCCCTCGTCACCGAGAACCGATAGCCTCTCCCCCGTGGATGGAAGATAGATACCCACAACTAGATGATAATCCGCTGGAGGCAGATCCTCGGGCAACAGGACCCCGTAGTTGTCGGCCACCACCTCTCCTGGGGCCCAGGTGGTCGTCGGCCTCGATCCGCCCACCGGCTCGCTATCCCGCTGGGCCAGAAGGCGCCCCTCCTCATCCAAGAGATGAACGAATACCTTATGCCTCTCGTCTACTTCTGCCTCCGCTCGCCAGAAGAGGGTCAGGCGGACTATCTCTCCCGCCCTTACCTCCTCCTCGGCCAGGCTATAGCCGAGAAGGGTGACCCTATCTTCCAGGTTAACGTTCAGGGGCTGCGGAGGAGGTAGTGTAGTAGGCGTTCCATATAGTGCCAGCCTGAGAGTTCCATACCAGCCATCCCAGGCTCTGAAGCCATGTTGGTTGAGCCAACCCTCTATCAAATGGCTGCTCTCGCCCTCGTCCCAAAAGAGAGCCCACAGCCGCTCGTGTTCGTCGCTTATCTCCTCTAGCCATCTCTCGATCTCGTTTTCCCTCGGTAGGGGGTAGGGATATAAGGGGTCCTCATAATAGCGAGCGAATACCTCCACCTGTTCAGGGGGGTCAAAGATTATCCCTTCCCCTTCCCGGGAGCGGCTAGCCAAATCCTCAGCCAAACGACGATAATCCTCTAGGCTATATTCCCCTTCCAGGCGATACCTTTTCCCATAGAGAGAGACGGTGTTACCATCGGGTAGGAGGTATCGCCATATAGAGTCGAAGAGCACATCGAAGAAGAGAGGCATCTCCTCCTTCATCGTTAAAGCCTTGCGAGCAGCGGACGTAACATCAGTGCCTGTAACCGATACCAAGTAGTCACATTCGAAGAGCCGCAAAAGCAGGGGACGATCCAAAGCATCTGGCTCGTCAAAACGACACCACTCCATCCCTGGCTCCCCGTAGGTGAGGAAGTTGAAGGTCGAATAGTTAAAGTAGGGAGCGTTGATCAGAAGTGCCACGCCCACCCTCTCCCGGCCCCTAGAGAGCATATCCCGACGGATGAGATCGACAACCTGAGGCCCTATCCAGTACCGTGGGTCGGTATCTCCAGAAGCAGGCAACTGGATATATCTGCTCTGGGCCAAGAGGCTTGCCTCCCCTATCATAGGCAGATCTATAGTCCCTTTCTCCTGCAGCCAAGCCAGTTCATCAAAGGAGAGGGCGAAGAACTGGGCCAGGCCCCCAGCCACAACCAAGGCCAGGAGGAGAGCCCTCAACCCGACTCTCCGCAACCTCATCATGCCTCGAGCGGTGATGAGAGCCACGGCGGGAAGGGTGGGCACCAAAAAACGAGGGCTTTCGGTGCGGGAGAGGGTGAAGACGAAATAGGGGGCTGCCAGCCAAAGAAGCAGGATCGCCATCTCACCACTCACCGGCCTCAAAACGTTCTTCCAGGAGAGAGGTTTCAATCGGGGGTAGGCCAAAACGAGGATGGCTAGAAGAAAGAGAGCGAAGTAAAGGCCACCCAGGTGCTCCCCAGCCATAATCGAGAGGTAGCGGGTGTAAGTGAGAGGGTTAGTCAAGTTTAGCAGCCGTCCCCAGGCGCTCCCCCGGCTATAGGCGATGAAAAATACTCTTCCCAGGAAGCCGATATTGGGGAGGGACCAGATAGAACCCACTACAGCGCCTATGGAGAGGGCAGATAAAAGGTTCGTCCCTTGGCCGGCCGGCCTAGTGATGAGAAAGAAGGTCGCCCAAAGGAGAAGCCAAGATGTGGGAAGCAACCAGACGCCCAGAGTGAATTGAGGGAGGTGAGCCCGGTTGGGGAAAAACCAAACAAAGGTCAGAAACAGAGCCCAGATCCCGTGAAGCCAGGGGGATCTTACCAGACCTGGCAGGCCTGATGCCTTCGTCCTCAGGCTCGGTCTTATCTCCCTAAGCGCTCCCGAACAGAGGAAGAGGTATATCGCTGGCCCTCCCACAAAGGCCAAGAAGGGCCACTTGGTCAAGATACCCAACCCCAGACTCAGCCCCCAGAGCAGAGAGTACCTTCGGTCGCGAAAACCATCGACCCGGACCAGTAGAGAGATGCTCAGAGCCACCATGGCGGTCAAGGCGAAATCGGGGTAGGCGGTCCGTGACAGGTTGAACAGGATAGGGTAGGTGGATACGGCGAAGGTGGTTAGCAAGCCAACCCCCCGGCCATACATCTTGCGTCCTATCCCGTAGACGGAGAAGAGAAGGATGAAGAGATAGAGCACGTTCCCCATCAAAGCCACATCGACGGAGATGCCAAAGAGCCGGTAGAGGGGCGGGGCGGGGAGCCAAGGCAGAGGTGGCCGGTTCCAGGACCAGGTCATCACCTCGAAGAGGCTCCTGATGTTGACCTGCTGTAAGGTATCGTTATAGACCAGCGTTCGCACCAGATGGTCTGGCTGATCCCACCCTAAGATCGCCACGCTCTTCGATAGATAGAGCCAATTGTTCGCTCCGTGGAAGAGGGAGAGAAGAGTCAAGAGCAAGAGATCGAGCCCTGGCCTGGACCGGGATCTAGAGGGAGCGTTCGTTGAAGAACTCATGTCATTAGTCTACCACTGATGCCTTTCCACGTCTAACCCCTTCTAGAGATCGGCTTCGATACCGATCCCGCTCAAGGGAAAACAAAGGCCATTGGAACTCTTTCATCGTTGAGGCAGGTCGTTGTTCCCGATTTGCGTAGATGAAGGCCATACTCCTGAAGCGGGGGGAGGACAAAAGCGCCGATTACACTCTCTATTCATGCGCACCGTTGAGGTAGCCACTAAGATGATGCCCGATGAGGGGCTAAAAGGGGGGGAATCTGCACCAGGGTGGTCAGCCGGTTGTCAGAAGAAAGGTGATGAAAAGCACTGCTTTTGAGCCGCCTTATTCGAAAAGGGTTCTATGGCTGGTGACCCAATCGAATAGCCTCTCGGTACCCTCTCTCACCGAGACCTGAGGGGTCCACCTCAACTCTTGGCGAGCCTTGCTTATGTCGCTGATATAGACCCGCTGGTCGCCTGGTCGCCAGTCGCTGAACTCCGCCTCCACCGAGTGTCCCAGGAGTTCGGCCAGTATCTCCTTGAACTCCACCCATACGGATATCGTGTTCTCTGGCCCCCCTCCGATGTTGTAGACCTGGCCTCTCGCCGCCCCGACTCGCTCCACCGCTGACTCAAAAGCCGCCAGGAGATCGTCGACGTAGAGGATATCCCTCACCTGCTTGCCGTCGCCGTAGATGGTGATGGGGCGTCCCAAAAGGGAAGAGATCAAGAAGTGGGCCAGCCACCCCTGATCCTCGTTACCGAACTGGCGGGGGCCATAGATGCAAGACATGCGGAAGACGACGGTGGGGAGGCCATAGATGCGAGCGTAGTCTCTGACGTATTGATCGGCCGCACCCTTGGAACAGCCGTACGGGGAGTGGAAATCCAAAGGGTAGGACTCAGGAACGCCTTGGGGTACATTTGCGAAGTCGTACCGACCGCCTTTCTCCACCACCTCTATACTCTCCAGAGTACCGTACACCTTATTGGTGGAGGCGAAGACGACGATCGGTTCGCTTTCGCATCTCCTCGCTGCCTCCAGAACGTTGAGGGTGCCCAGGGCGTTGATTTCGAAATCCTCTCTGGGATCGAGGACCGAAGTGGTGACCGCCACTTGTGCAGCGAGATGGTAGATGAGATCTGCCTCACCTACCACCTTCTCTAGCCTCTGGGCGTCCCTGACGTCGCCCCTTACGAGTTGAAAACCCTCTCCGTGATTCCTGCGGAGCCAGGCGATGTTCTTCTCCGTTCCCCTCCGCGCCAGACTGTCGTATATCACCACCTCCTGGCCTTGGGAGAGGAGCCTATGGGCCAGGTTGCTCCCGATGAACCCCGCTCCCCCGGTGATGAGGGTTTTCAAACCCTTCCCTCCTTTCCCATCCCTCGGAATCCCTGCGGGACAGGGATCTCTACCAGTAGCCCCATCCTCGCAACCTCTCCATGACCTCCTCTTTGTCTTGGTCCCTTCCCGATCTCTCCGCACCCTCCTCACCTGTAGGAACGGTGCAGGGCTCGCAGCCGATGCTTCGGAACCCCCTATCGTAGAGGGGGTTATAGGGGAGGTTGCGGTTACGGATATAGACCCAGATGTCATCTTCTTTCCAGTGCAAGAGGGGATGCACTCGATAGATGCCGTTCTCCCTCTCGCTGATATACTTCTCTCTAGAACGGGCTACATGCTCATCATGGCGTATCCCTACAAAGCAAGCCTTCCACCCCTGCTCCTCCATAGTCCGCTCCGAGGGCTCGATCTTCAGCCAGTAGCAACACCTCTCCCGCTCCCCTTTCACCTCCTCGTAGGTCTTTCTGGGGCGGGCTACTATCATATCCAGTCCCCACTCCTCTTTCAGTCGACTTCTGAACTCGTAGGTCTCCTGGAACTTCACGCCCGTATCATTGGTCATGACCGGGATGGGAACCCGGCCGTAGGTCTCCCGTATAAGGCTAAGGATAACGGTAGAGTCCTTGCCACCGCTGAAGGCTACCCCTATATGGGGCTTCCAATGCTCGATAGCCTTCCTGATGATCTCCTTGGACTTCTCCACCTTTTCATCCAGGGTCATCTCCGACTCCGGCTTCTCCAGGGTAATAGTTATCTCCTCTGTCATGTTGCTGCCCGTACTTCCTTTCTATATATTTATTCTCCACAAGGGAGGGGGTTTCCCCAAAAACAAGGAAAAGTATACCACAGAGAGGCCAAGGGGGCAAATATTTTCCAGAAGAGAGCGGTGGGAAACGATGGGGTGGATATATTCCACCCCTCCACGGAAGAGGCTCACCCCTTCCATAGTTTTCTTGACCCCTCTTTTCCCCCTCCAGGCACACTTCCCCCTGGGTTAAGCCCAGTGAGGAGTTAAACAATCCTCCTCAGCTTCACCGCTATGGTCAGGAGGTAAACCTAAATGGCGTAGTGCAAAAGCCCCAGATATCAACATGTCTGAGGGGGATGTTGGGAAAGAGGCCTGCGCTTAGCGCGGTGGAGAAAAGGGTGCATCCTAAACCTGTCTCCTGGTTATCCCTGGGACCCCTTCCCCTTGATTAAGGCTCTCCACTCCCCTTCTTGTACCTTCTCCCCCTTCTGGTTGACCAAGACCACGTCCAATACTATTATCCCCCCACCTAGGCGGCGAAGGGCCTTCTTGCGGGTCACCTTGACCTGAAGGGAGATGGTATCGCCGATGAAGATGGGGGCTTTGAACTTCCAGGTGAGGCCCAGGAACGCTTCCGCGGTCCCTTCGATGAAACCCAGGCGGCTAGCCAACCCCTCGGCGATGGTCAGGCCCAAAAGCCCGTGGGCCACTCGCTGGCCGAAAGGGGTCCCCTTGGCGAACTCAGCATCGGTGTGCAGTTGATTATAGTCGCCCGAGAGACCAGCGAAGAGCATAATATCTGTTTCCGTTACCGTGCGTCCGGGGCTTATGAGCTTCTGGCCAACCTCGAACTCTTCAAAGTAGAGTCCCCGGGGCTGGGCCGTTTTCTCCATTTCATTAACCTCCTTCTCTAGGCCTCTCTGACGGGACAACCTCGTATATCCTTATGACGCCATCAGGGGTACCCATGAGGGGACCGACGAACTCCGCAGTCAAGGGAAAGGCTTTGAAAATAGCCTCGTATCTGGCCACGGCCTCAGCGTAACGCTCCGGATCGCGGAAGAATCGGCCGTATCTACCGGAACTGACTACTAGGTAATCGAACCCCTTCTCTTGATACCATTCAGGGGGGTGCTTTGCCGCTCCTCCCAGTAGCTTTGTCGTGCCTCCCAGTAGAGTTGTCTCCACCGGTAGAGTGTCCAGAGGGGACGAGTAATATTCCATGGCGACCTTGGAGCCTGGAGGCATGTTCGCTCGCGCCCACTCCAGAGCGATAGTTCGGACATCTGTTTGTGACAGAAGGTAATCACGTTGCACCGTTCTGTAGACTGGAAGAGCGATTACTAGCATAGCCAATAACCCGTAGACCAATGGTCTGCCTAAAGCAAAGCGCTTCAAGCGAGGTGTGCATGCTTCAACGGCCAACTCTATAACCCTTGCGCTCAACAGGGCCACAAAGGGAACAAGAGGTGCGGCGATGCGGTCGAAATGGACTTTGAAAAGGGAGATCCATAGGTAATAGGCGATAGGGAAAGTGGCTAGTAGAATCTCTCGCTTCTCACGTCTAAAGAAAGCCAGGATTATCCCCGTTACCCCCAAAGCCACCATCAATTCCCCAGCGTCATGGAGCAGATAACGGGCATAGAAGAGCCAACTTGAGCCCTCATAACCAGGGTGCCCCCCACTGTAATGTTGCCACACACCCATAAGTCCACTGAGAAACTCTTGGGGGCTCAGGATCGCGAAGGGGGTTCCCAACAGAAACCCTACCCCTACTGATGCTAACCCGATGACCAAATTGCGGCGAGCATTCGCCCTCCTTCGGGTCAGAATGTACGTCGCTAGGAGGAGAATAACGGCCACAAGCCCGTTATATTTAATGGATGTCGCAAGCCCGGTAAAGAACCCCGCTAGAGCATAATCCCGCCCCTTTCCCGTCTCCAAAGCCAGGCTACAGAAAGCCAGGGAGAGCATCAGGAAAAAGATCATAGGGGCATCAGCGTTAACGGCATGGGACTGAAGCACAGCATGTGCTGGTGCCACCGCCAAGAAGAGGGCTGCCAATAGCCCCACACATCGGTTATGGAACCTACGACCGATGAGATAGACCGCGAGGACGGTCAATATTCCGAAGAGGGCATAGAATATCCGGACCCAAAGCAAACTGAGGGGGTCTGGCACAACTCCCTCATTTACAACAATGGTCTCAGCGAGGCCAGACAAGGAGGTAGACCTGCCCTGCATGGCACTCAAAGGGAAGTAAACTATATAGGCCAGTGCCAAGAAGTAGAAAGAGAGCGAAGGATACGTGAACCAGCCGGGGTTTAGGTCTCCTTCTCGGAGCATCTGTGCAACGATGCGTACATGCACTGGCTCATCTGGGTGGTAACTATAGGGGAGACCAAAATCTACTCCGTAAAGGCGAACGCCTACCGCAAGAAAGAGGACCAAAGTGAGAGATATTATAGGCCAGCGAGTTTGTAATCTGCTCACAAATCTATGCCCCTACTCTATCCGCCCCCGATGAGGCAAGCGTGCGTTTTGCTCCCCCTTGGCTCCTCAGCAGATGGAATTATAGCCTGGGTTCCCTTCGTCTGTCAACTCCTTGACCCATGGCTTGCCCTTTGATATAGTGTTATTGTGTTTTCCCTTTACCTAACGATATCTCTCATCTCCGCGGCCACCCTCACCTTCGAGATCGCCCTCACCCGCATCTTCTCCGTGGCCCAAGGGTATCATTTCGCCTTCATGGCTGTCAGCCTAGCCCTCCTGGGCTTCGGGGCCTCGGGGACCGCCTTGGCCGTCTTCCCCAAACTCCTACGCCGGGATCTCCCTTCTTCCCTCTCTACATACTCCCTTCTCTTCTCTCTTAGCCTCCCGGCTTGCTACCTTATCAGCAACTACATACCTTTCGATTCCTATCAGATCACCTGGGACCGCCGGCAGATCCTATACCTGGCTATATATTACCTCTCCTTGGCCTTTCCTTTCTTCCTGGCCGGGCTAACCATCGGGGCTCCTCTGGCTCTCCTGGTGGGCCAGGAGAGCCGTATATACTTCTTTAACCTGGCGGGTTCGGGCCTGGGGTGCATCCTGGCCTTGGTTTCGCTCTCTCTTGTGGGCGGGGAGGGAACGGTGGTCCTGGCCTCTTTGGGGGGTGCTCTAGCCGCCTTGCTCTTGGCTTATGGTCGCTCGCCAGGTAGAATAGCCGCTTCCATGGCGGTACTGATCGTATGGCTCTTGATTCTCCTCCGGCCGCCAGACTATTTCACCATTAAGATGTCTCCCTACAAGCCTCTCAGCAACTCTTTGCGGTACAAGGGAGCGGAACTCCTCCTCCGCCGTTGGAACGCTTTCTCGCGGGTGGATGTGGTCAAGAGCCCCGGGGTTCACGCCGCGCCGGGGCTCAGCCCCTCCTACTTTGGCCCGCTCCCCAACCAGTTAGGTATCACCACCGATGGGGATAATCTGCGGCCCCTCACCTCCGCCACACCGGACACCGATCTCTCCTTCCTAGATCATCTGCCTGTATCCCTCCCTTACCTGTTGCTGACCGAGCCCCGGGTTCTCATACTAGAGCCCGGAGGGGGTTTGGATCTCTTAGTCGCTTTGCAAAAGGGCGCCCAAAAGGTGGTGGCTGTGGAAGCGAACCCCCTGGTAACCTACGTGGTAAGAGACCTCTACGGGGATTTCGCGGGGGAGATATTCCGAGATCAACGGGTGACGGTGGTAAACGAGATCGGAAGAAGTTATCTCCAACGCACTGATGCCCAGTTTGATCTTATTCAACTATCTCTGTCTGATAGTTTTCGACCCGTGACCTCAGGGGCCTATAGCCTGCAGGAGAATTACACCTACACCCAGGAAGCGTTCATGGAATATTGGGAGCACCTCCCACCCCAGGGGATACTAATGGTCCACCGATGGCTCCAGATCCCCCCCTCGGAGGGGCTGCGGGCCCTAGCCCTGGCAACTGCAGCCTTGGAGAGGGCAGGAGTAGACGCCGGTCAGCATGTCGCCGCCTTGCGCTCCTTCTCTACCATGCTCCTTCTCGTGAAGCGGAGCCAATTTACCCCTCAGGAGATCGAGAAGATAAGAGAGTTCGCCTCTGAAAAGCAACTCGACCTAGTCTACTACCCGGGCATGCCCATCGAGGAGGCGAACAAGATATATCTCCTAGAGAAGCCGGAATATTACCTCGCTTCTCAGGATCTTTTGAGGGCCCGGGATAGAGCGGAGTTCTATCGCTCTTACCCCTTCGATGTCTCCCCTCCTTCCGATGATAGGCCCTTCTTCTTCCACTTTTTCACCTGGAAACAGATCCCTGCCATCTTAGAGAGCCTGGGGAAGATATGGCAGCCCTTTGGAGGAAGTGGATACCTAGTCCTCTGGGCACTCCTCACCCTGGCCCTCCTAGCGTCGTTGATCTTGATCATCCTCCCTCTCTCCTTTTTGAGGGGGATAGGGGGTAGAGGGATAAAGGGCCGGGTATTTCTTTACTTCTTCCTCCTGGGCATCGGCTACCTCTTCGTGGAGATCCCCCTCATCCAGAGGTTCATCCTCTTTCTCGGACATCCCGTCTACGCCTTGGGCGCTGTTCTGTTCGCTCTCCTCACCTTCTCCGGCCTGGGCAGCCTCGCCTCCCCCAGGCTCCCTCTGGGCCGGGGAATCCTCCTTCTGGGAGCCATGATCTTTCTCTACCCCTTCCTTCTGCCTCCTCTCTTCAGATCGCTCTTGGGGCTAGGGCTAGGGCTCCGCCTTCTATCTTCTATCCTCATCTTGGCCCCCTTGGGCTTTCTCATGGGCCTCCCCTTCCCCAAGGGGATAGCGGTAACTAGCCGCTTCGCGCCCGGTCTCATCCCCTGGGCCTGGGGGATCAACGGCTGCGCCTCGGTCCTCTCCTCTATTTTGGCCTCCATGGGAGCGCTCACCTTCGGCTTCTCCTGGGTTCTGGCTTGGGCGGGAGGGGCTTACCTGGTGGGGCTGGTGGTTCTTTACCCTTTGATTAGGGCAACAAAAGAGGCAAATAGTTAGTGTTCGCCGGTGAGAGGCACGAAACGGATCCACTCCATCACATTCTTGTAGAGGAACTCGTCACCCTCTCTTTCGACCAGCCAGAGGGTCTGGTAGGCACCGGGAGGGCCCACGGGGATGACTAAGCGGCCGCCATCCTTCAGTTGCTCGAGGAGAGGCGAAGGTATGTGATCCGGGGCACAGGTGACGATGATAGCATCGTAAGGAGCGTGCTCTTCCCAACCGTAATAGCCGTCTAGATTCGCTGCCTGCACCTGAGTGTATCCCAACCCTTCGAGCCTTTTCGCCGCCGACTCCGCCAACTCAGGGATGATCTCCACCGTGTAGACTTCATCTGTGATCTCCGCCAGAACAGCCGCTTGGTACCCTGAGCCGGTACCCACCTCCAAAATCTTATCTCCCTCTTCGATCTGTAACAGTTCTGTCATAGCGGCCACGATGTAGGGCTGGGAGATGGTCTGGCCATAGCCTATGGGCAGAGGCTGGTCGGCGTAGGAGTACTCCTGATACTCTGAAGGTACGAACGCATGGCGGGGGACGGTGAGCATGGCCTCTAACACCTGAGAGTCCTTCACCCCTCGCGCCTCAATCTGTGAGCGCACCATCGACTCCCGAAGCCGACTGAACTCATCCTCCTCCCCTGGAACCCCTGTGGGCGTGGGCGAAGGGGAGGGAAAAACCGCTACCTCTTCCTCCTTCACCTTGTCCCTTCCCATAGTGAAGCACACGCCCAAGACGAGGAGAAGAAGGAGCCCCAAGGCCAGAACGATAATCACCTTCCTTCTCATCCCTCTTCACCCCCCATAGCCCCTACTTTGCCATCCATATCTATCACTCTTCATTCTATTACTTTCCTTCCCGCATATCAAGGTTGACGGGAAAGATGCGGCGTGCTACCATAGAATTCGTGACAGTCAGAGAGGAAAGGAGGAAACTATGCCCGAAAAGATGAGAGCCGTGGTAAAGAGCCGGCCTGCGCCGGGTGGCGAGATGATGATGGTAGACATCCCCTCTATCACACCCCATCAGGTCCTAGTGCGGGTCAAGGCCACTTCCATCTGCGGGACCGATGTCCATATCTACCAGTGGAACGAATGGGCCCAAGGGCGGATTAACCCCCCTCAAATCATGGGGCATGAGTTCGCTGGCCAAGTGGTGGAGGTAGGGAGCCAGGTGAAATCGCTCAAGGTAGGGGACTTCGTATCCGCCGAGACCCATATCCCCTGCGGCCAATGCATCCAGTGCAAGACCGGGCAACAGCATATCTGTGCCAATCTCAAGATCCTGGGGGTGGATACAAACGGCTCCTTTGCGGAGTATGTAGCCTTGCCAGAGGTGGTAGCCTGGAAGAACGATGAGGATATTCCCTCTGAGCTCGCTTCGGTGCAGGAGCCTCTAGGGAATGCCATCTACGCCACCCTGGTCACCGATGTGACCGGGAAGAGGATGGCCGTTTTCGGCGATGGCCCCACGGGGCTCTTCTCAGTAGGTGTGGCTCGTGTGTCCGGGGCCGCTGAGATATTCGCCGTGGGCCGCCACCCCTTCCGCTTAGAGATCGCTAAGAAGATGGGAGCGGATATCGTCCTCAATGAGCGTGAGATGGACGTGGTGGACGCCATCCTCACCGCCACAGAGGGCATCGGAGTGGACATAGCCTTAGAGATGGCTGGCTCCCAGGACTCCATCGACCAGACCTTCAAGGTGGTACGTAAAGGGGGAAGGGTTACCGCTTTCGGCATACCATCCGGCCCGGTTCAGATCGATCTAGCCAACGGCGTGGTCTTCAAGGGGGTCACCATCTACGGCATCAATGGCCGCCTGATGTTTGACACCTGGTTCAAGGCGGCCAACCTCCTCAAATCTGGCCGCCTAGATATCTCCCCGGTCATCACCCATAAGTTGCCACTAGATGAGTTTGAGAAGGGCTTCGCCCTTATGACCACCAGGCCAAAGATGTCGGGCAAGGTCGTCCTCTTGCCTTAATCCTAAGGAAAGGAGTGTAGGCTATCATGATGGAAGATAAACTGGCTTTCCTCGATGAGCAAATAGGGGAGTTGAAAGAGCAAGGACTCTATAACGTGATCCGGACTATCGAGTCGCCCCAAGGGGCGTGGATCACCGTAGATGGGAAGCGGGTGCTCAATTTCTGTGCCAACAACTATTTAGGTCTCTGCAACCACCCCCAACTTAAGGAGGCAGCCCAAAAAGCCCTGGAGAAGTACGGCGTGGGGCCAGGGGCGGTGCGGAGCATCGCCGGGACGATGAACCTCCACCTGGAGTTGGAGAAGAGGCTGGCCGAGTTCAAAGGAGTGGAGGCAGCCATCAATTTCCAATCGGGCTTCTGCGCCAACCTAGCCACCATCCCCGCTCTAGTGGAGAGAGAAGATGCTATCTTCTCCGATGAGTTGAATCACGCCAGCATCATCGACGGCTGTCGCCTATCGCGAGCCAAGATCGTCCGTTTCGCCCATCGGGATGCTAAGAGCCTGCGGGAGGTCGTGGAAGCGGAGAGAGATTACCGTCGAGGTTTAATCCTCACCGATGGCGTCTTCTCCATGGATGGCGACATCGCCCCCCTGCCGGGTCTGGTGGAGGTGGCGGAAGAGCACAACCTGCTTCTTATGGTAGATGACGCCCACGGCGAAGGGGTCTTGGGGCGTGGTGGCCGAGGCGTGGTTGACCATTTCGGCCTCCACGGGAGAGTAGATATCGAGATGGGGACCCTATCCAAGGCCTTCGGCGTGGTTGGAGGGTACATAGCCGGCAGAAAGAGGATCGTGGAGTGGCTGCGGCAAAGGGGACGCCCCTTCATCTTCTCCAGCGCCGTCACCCCCGCCGATACCGCCGCCTGCATCGCGGCCGTCGATCTTCTGGAGTCCTCCACCGAACTGGTGGACAAACTGTGGGAGAACACCCGCTATTTCAAAGAGGGGATGAAAAGTCTGGGGTTCGACACGGGCAAGAGCGAGACCCCCATCACCCCGGTGATGTTGGGAGAGGCGCCCCTGGCCCAAGAGTTCTCCCGGCGTCTCTTCGAGGAAGGACTCTTCGCCATGGCTATCGGCTACCCCACCGTCCCCCGAGGCCTGGCCCGCATTCGGGTGATGAACTCCGCCTCCCACAGTGGGGAAGACCTAGATAAGGCGCTTTCCATCTTCGAGAAAGTAGGAAAGGAACTGGAGGTCATCTAAAGAGTAAGGAGATCGGGATCTCTAGGGGGGCAGGCGTTAAGACCGCCTGCCTCTCATCATGGAGAGGAGCAAAGAGACCGTCTGGCAAGACCTGTCGCCCCAACGGAGGGACTACCGAGAGGAATGAGTAGGGGTGAGCAAGAGAGTTCTAGAGTGATCTTCTCATAGCTATCGTTGTTAGTACGATCGCCGCAGGTATGGAGACTATCGAGGCCAGAAAAGGGAGGTCGGGGCGAAGAGCGTAGAGGTAGCCAGCGATGTAGGGCCCCGGCACCAAGGCCAGGCTGCGCAGGGTAGCGAAGAGGCCAAAACCCAGCCCCATGGAGGGGCTTTCTAAGATCTTCCCCACCTGGGCCGAGGAGAGGGAGGCTAGGGCAGAGAAGGAGCCTCGCAGAAAATAGGCGCAGGCTATGGCGAAGGAGAAGGGAAAGAGAAGCAATAGGCCATAAGAGGCCCAGATGAGGAGTGCAGCGGCGATCATCCCCCACCCACCCCGTGAGACCCTGCCCAAGAAGATGGCTAGGCAGACCGCACCTAGGGATTGGGCAGTGGCTAGGGTGCCGATGAGGGAAAGGTCTAGGCCTCGTACCTCCTCTAGGAAATTGGGGGTCAAAGGCCAGCCCAGATAGATTACCAAGTAGATGGAAGCCACCATAAAACACAACCTCCAAAATGGGCCGTGCCTCAAGAGAGGTTTTATCCTCAAAGCCACTGGCTGATAGGATGTAGGCTGTTCCTTGAGGGGCAAGATGGCCAAGGTAGAGAGGGCGATGAGGGAGGCGGAGAGAAGAAAGACGTTTCGCATCCCTCCCCTTTCGCCCAACCAGCCTCCTAAGGCCGGAGAGAAGATGATGCCCGCCGAATAAGCGGCGGTCATCATGGTGAAGACTCGATTCAGATCTTGCCCCTCGCTAGCGCTGGCGATATAACTGTTCATGGCTGGTACAATAAAGGCCGACATGTAATAGAGGAGAAACCCGGGAAGCAAACCACGCCAATCTGGGGCTACGGCTACCAAGATCATAGATAAAAGGCTCAATAGACAGCCAACCAGTATGATCTTCTTCCGGCTATAACGGTCGGCTAGTAACCCGGCAGGGATGAAGGTAACTGCCATTCCCATCATCGCTACGGAGATGACGAAGCCTATCTCCTCTGGGTCAGCACCCAGGCTTTTGATATAGAGAGGGTAAACATAGAACCACAGCCCTTCAGAGACCCCCCAGAAGAACCAGGAGAGGGCGATCAGTCGGTTGTCGCGGCTGAGTTCGGCGAAAGGGGCAAACCTCGAGATGGCTGAGGTGGGCGCCGATTCAGGGCGATGATGGGGCATGGCAATTTCTCCTTCCTTGGCTCGACGAATTCTATACTAACTGGCCTAGGGGAGCAAGGGGGCTGAACCTCAGCCCTTCGGATTAGGTGAAATAGGCAGGGGTTTTGTGAAAGGAGCCAAGACGATCCACCAGATGGCGGAGCGCGTCAAGGAGAACGTGGGAAAGGTTATGGTGGGCAAGGAGAAGGTAGAGGGCAGGCGAGATATGCCTATACCCCTTCTAGGCGCAGGGGAGGTGGTTAAATAAAAAAATGGGAAACAACCACCTGGGCGGAATGGGAAATGACCAAATCCCAATGGAAAGATTATAGCACAGATGTTCTAGATTGTCAAGGGGGATCACGAATGACGCGAGGGGTTGTAGCGTCGCCCTTAAGGGCGACGTTTTCTCGTCGGGCTAAAGCCCCTGGCCCACTTCAGCCAGGACAGGCCGACGCTACGTTCTGCGAGAAGCGGGAGGCCACCAGGGCCTCCCCTACGTTTAGGTCAAATGGGCGGGTATCCTTCGGCACGGCTCAGGACGGGCCCTTCGCCAGAAGAGGGCTCAGGACAGGTGGAAACCTGCCCTACTTAGGGCGGATTTTGACATGAGAGATACCGCCCACTTGACAACCTCTCCCCTTTATGGTATAATCCTAGTGCATTAGGATCGGTTGATCTCGCTCGTCTTTCGACGAGAAGATCCAACAACTGAGGGAAGGGAGGTAAAAGCCAACAAAGCGCTCACAACTAGACGGGCTTTCACCTCCGCCGCAAGTCGGCGGTTTTTGGTCCCTCTTGACAAGTCATCTCATCTGTGCTACTATCGTAGCGCAGGAGGTTGTACCTTAACAACTGAAGAGTGGTAGGAAGGCAGCGACCTTGGGCCCAAACTTTGAGAAACTTTAATGGAGAGTTTGATCCTGGCTCAGGATGAACGCTGGCGGCGTGCCTGACACATGCAAGTCGAACGAATCGAGGGGCCGTTGATCGGGTTTCGGAAGGGTTCGTCCCGGAAGAGCCCGTGAGGTTCCTTGATTAGTGGCGAACGGGTGAGTAACACGTAGGTGACCTGCCCCGAAGAGGGGGATAACCATTGGAAACGGTGGCTAATACCCCGTGTGATCCCGCATTCGGTTGCGGGATTAAAGGCTCCGGCGCTTCGGGAGGGGCCTGCGGCCTATCAGCTAGTTGGTAGGGTAATGGCCTACCAAGGCTATGACGGGTAGCTGGTCTGAGAGGACGGTCAGCCACACTGGCACTGAGACACGGGCCAGACTCCTACGGGAGGCAGCAGTGAGGGATATTGCGCAATGGGGGAAACCCTGACGCAGCAACGCCGCGTGGGCGAAGAAGGTCTTCGGATCGTAAAGCCCTTTTCTCCCGGACGAGGAAGGACGGTACGGGAGGAATAAGTGTCGGCTAACTACGTGCCAGCAGCCGCGGTAAAACGTAGGACGCAAGCGTTATCCGGATTTATTGGGCGTAAAGGGCGTCTAGGCGGCGTCTTAAGTTGGGCGTGAAATCTTCCGGCTCAACCGGAA
>Ga0209979_1000256_pt1 | contig 80821 bp, 64 predicted proteins | sample AnhtaG_FD_183114 | JGI IMG/M metagenome (GOLD analysis project Ga0209979, IMG submission 183114) | Deep subsurface microbial communities from Anholt, Denmark to uncover new lineages of life (NeLLi) - Anholt_01485 metaG (SPAdes) (version 2) | ecosystem: Environmental > Aquatic > Marine > Oceanic...
ACATCCTCGTAGTCGTGAAAACGAATTCGCCTCGTGCCTTCCTTGGTAACCACCTCGCACCATTCTCTGTCCTGACTAACACCGCTATCCAGATCGGGAAAGCGGATCTCTTCCACGGCGGATTCAACATTCTTAACACTCTCCGACATACACGCCTGGATCTTTTTGTCTCTCATAGCGACCTCCATGTAGAACCACATGACCGCCTCCAATATATCAGGATTCCAAGCGAGGGCAAGGGTAAGTCAAAGTATTTCATGATTTCCTGCCCGGTTAATCGCTGATGGCCTACCGCGGACGAGCCTCACACCTTGACATCTTCTTCTCAAACACAAGACGAGACCCTCATTCAGACTTGACTAGGCCCTATAAAAGCGTGATTTTTTGCTTTTTGTCGCGATTTGGTTCGTAAAAATGCTCGAAATGCCCCAAAAAAAGTGTTTCAAAACGTGAGCGCTTTTACCCATTTCTCGTCATTTTATGCTTTATGCTCATTTTTTTGTTGACTTTTGTTCGAAATTTGGTATAATACTAATCGCCATAGAAATGGCAGGCATTTAGCGGAGAACCGCACGTCTTAGTATCAGCAGATACACGCACATAAACCTTTATTTGGTAATCAAGGCAGACTTTTGGACTTAGGTCATTTATATTTTGATATTGTTTCGAATTTCGATATTAGGATTTCGGATTTCGCCAGTCTCGGCCCTCTACATCTGTCGAGAACGCTCTACAAATCACCCCTTTTTATGCAAAACAAACCCAATTTTCTGGATGCCCTAATGAACGTAACATCTTTCTATACAGTGGATTATGAAAATATTGCCAATTGGAAACTTGGTGAAAACAAACCCAATACGAACCCAATCAAAGCCAATCAAAGCCAATTAAAGCCAATAAAATGCCAAAACAAACCCAAAACGAACCCAACTTGTCGCGGCGTAGCCTCTGGCGAAGCCGGATCAAACCCAACTTGTCGCGGCGTAGCATCTGGCGAAGCCGGATCAAAGCCAATTTCAAAGGATGCATCATCATAAGAGCATGAATATCGAAGTCGAAGATCCGGCCTTCCGTGGACGGAATCAATCATCAATCGAACCGTTCGTAGTTTCTCTGTGCCCCGTTAGTAGAGAAAGCATCTCGATATGTAAAAGCTTTGCTGCCAGCAAATACACCGCTGCCGCCGAAGGGACGACCACCGCGAGCCTTAAAACGTTAAACCATCTATTGTCAGGTAGTTTTGCCATCAGAAATATAATTGCGGCTCCAACCAAAACCATAAAGGCCACTGCCACAAGTGTTTTCACTAAAGTAGCTAAGAATCCGTCTAATATTGAATGTTCAAACCTGCCGCGAAGCACTAAGATGAGAATCACAACCTGCAAATACGAACAAATCGCTGTCGAAAGTGCTAATCCTGCCGTCCCCATAAACCAGATAAGGGTCAGATTAAGAACAATGTTGACAAATACGGCTATAACAGCGCTGCGCATTGGTGTTTTAGAATCCTGCAGAGAGTAAAACGCCCGCGTCAAAATCTGCTGAGCAAAATAGCCGCACAGCCCCGCGGCATAAAATGACAACGTCCACGCAACTACCGGCGTGTCTGCGCTCTCGAATTTACCGTGTTCGAATATAGCCGAGACCAACGGCCTGGCCACCAGAAAAATCCCTGCAGTGGCAGGAATTGCGATAAATACAGCCGCCTTAATTCCACGTGCGATTGTCCCGGTAAGTGCATCAAAATCCTTCCTGGCGGCATCCGAGCTCATAACCGGAAAAATCGCTGTTGCCAGGGATATACCCAGGACTCCTAAAGGAAATTGGTAAAGTCGCTGGGCGTAATACAGATAAGAGGGCGCTCCATAACTCAAGGGGTAACCTTGCTCACTCATAAAGGAAAGAGCAATAATGTCATCCGCAAGTGTATTCAACTGCGTTACAGTAAGACCTATTACCATAGGCCCCATCATAATGATGATTTTTCTGAACGGTTCGGAGTGAATACGCCACGCGGGCCGGATGGAAACCCCGCTGGCACGCAGAGAGGGAATCTGAATCGCTATCTGCACAAGCCCGGCGATTAGTACTGCAGCCGCAACAAAAAAGACCTGCTGCTCGGCCTTGATTTTCAACACCCAGCCGGCAAATAAGATGCTCGCAATAATGAATATATTTAGCACAATCGGTGCCGCAGCAGGCGTGGCAAAATGTCTGTGCACATTCAGGATGCCGGCCAGAATTGCCACCATACAAACAAATATCATATACGGCAGCATAATTGAACACAATGTCAGCCCGAGTCGAGGACCGAATCTGCTCTCGAAAAAACCGTAGTAACCCCAAACCACCCCTTCGCCAATAAGGACTATTACCGCAAGCACTACGAATATAACAGTTACAACGGTGTTGGCCAGTTCTTTTGCCTGCTCCGGGTCTCTATTAAGCTGCTCGCTATATACGGGAATAAAAGAAGCAGAAGCCGCTCCTTCGCCAAAGAGTCTTCTGGCAAGATTGGGAATCTTAAAACCCATTGTCCAGGCCGTCATCAGCCAGCCGGCGCCAAAAAAATGGGCGAAAGCTATGTCCCGCACCATACCGAACACTCTACTGACCGCCGTAAGAGAGGCAATTTGTCTAAAGCCTTTTATCATAACGAGATATTAAAAATCAAATATCAAAATGTAAAATTAAGGAAGTCATCGCCCCCCTGCTTTCTTGCCCGCCGCCCCCCCACGTCTTCTTGTCGAAGACAAGAGTGGGGGGAGACGCGGGGGCAGGCGAAAGCAAGAAGGGGGGCGATTCCACAATTTTGATTTTTAATCTTTGATTTTTGCATTCCGTACGCCTCACGCTTTCCGTGCCACGGTGAAAGGTCTGCAGCGCCCGACGTTATTTAACAATCCGACAGCAGCCATACTGACCAGCAGGCTTGACCCGCCGTAGCTTACCAGCGGCAAAGTCAGCCCTGTAATCGGCATCAGCCCAACTGTCATACTCACATTGACGATGACCTCAACTGCAAACATTGCCACGATACCGACCGCAAGCAATCTGCCGAACGGGTCGGTATTGTTACCTGCGATTTCCAATCCGCAGCCAATAAAAATCACGTAAAGCCCCACCAGCCCCAGGCAGCCCCAGAAGCCCCATTGATGGGCGATAATACCAAATATAAAGTCGTTGTGCCTGTTTTCTAAAAAATCGTATTTGACAAAGGGCCCTTGCCGAAAACCGTACCCCTTGGCACCACCGGAAGCAACCGCATATTTTGAGCGGATCAGATGCCAACCCCAATTACTCTTCCATTGCTTTTCACTGAATTTCGTGCCGACAAGAATCTTGCCCAGCGTCGGGTTTTGCTCGGCTTTCTCCCGAATCCAGCTGCTTTGCAGCAGAACGCTGCTTATTCTGGTTCGCTGATAATCCTCCATTTTGTACCACATCAGCGGGCTTACCAGAAGTGCCATAAGTACCACAATCAGCAAATGCTTAATCTTTGCTCCCGCCACAAAAAGCATTGTAAACAAGACCGGCATCATCAGCAGCACGGTGCCCAGGTCCGGCTCAAGAAAAATTAGCACCATTGGCAGCAGCGTCAGCACAAACGGTCCAATCAGAGCGCTGAAATTGCGGTAGTTGCTGCGATAACGCAGGTACCAGGCCAAAGCGAGTATATACGCCAGCTTGCAAAGCTCCGATGGCTGTATCTGTGGCAATTTCGGATGGATTCTAACCCATCTGTGCGTGCGATTGATCAATGGGACGAACCATAGATTTACGTATTTGCCGAGCAGTACAACCGCCAACAGCAGCAGCACAAAGGCGTATATCCAGTAGCTTACCGCCCCAAATCGCCGGTAATTGACCACGTTAACTGCTATGAAGCCAAGGACCCCAATCACAGCGAATATGGCCTGTTTTTTCCACAAATTGCCCAAATGGCCGATTTGGCTCGCAGGGCTCGGTTCCGCAGGGTGCCCAACCGAATAAATACCCGCTATCCCAACGGCAACGAGGGCTAAAGTGGCCGCCAGCAGACATAGTCTTACAACTACAAGTCGGCCTTTTAGAAAGTTGTACATAACGGCAAAATACCACAGGGACGCCAAAATTGCATATACGAACTGCAAAATCACAAAAAATTATTCTTGCACCAAGATGCGGGGCCGCAGCGGGGTTGCCCTAAAAATGGCCCAAACAGGCACCTATTTACCCAAATTAACAGCCAAAAGACAGCCCATAGTCTTTCTTCGTTACAGGGTCTGTATGTCTATTTCTATAGGATTATGCCCTAATCTTTAATTTTTTTTGTGTTTTTTTACATTTTTTTTGCTTTTTTGCATTTTTTTCTTGATTTATGCAAAAGCTTATGATACCTTACACTTAATCTTCACCAACAATAACCTGTGCGTATAGTTTTAGGCACACATTTTCGCCAATAGGCGGGAAAGGAGGGTGCATAGGAGCAAAAAGTTTATAGCTTTTTGGTCGGCTACTCCTGCCAGCCGGCACGCTCTGTCCACACAGGGTATTGAGCGAGCGTAATAAGATTATATTAGTTAGTAGGCGGGAGCAAGATTTGTAATCTGTGTAGAAACCAAGATGGTGCAGAGTGTGTAGCTCTGCGAAGAAGAAAAGAAAGGAAGGCTGAATTATGAAAAAGATTGTTTTTACTCTGGTGTTGTTGCTGTTCACGGCGCCGGCCTGGGCGGCGACGACTGTTATCATTGATGCCAACCAGGTGGGTGACACAAATCAGGTCGTGATCACCTATGAGGTAGTGCTTCCGGACGTGAACCTGCCAAGAGGGTTTGGTCTGGACATCACGGTCAGCGACGGGAATATTGTTGCTTGTATTCCCTATATGGCCGGTGAGTGCACCGCGGATGTCGGTAACAGGGGCTTTGGTATTTTCCCCAGCACAATCGTCATCGATCCCGCGCCACCGCAGGCAGAGATCATCTATGTTGGTAATCCGGTCTCTATTGTTCAACCTGCTCTTGGCGGTCTTGACACCAATGGCATCACCATCGAGCTGGGCTCGCTGTATCAGGAGCCTAACGCTCCGCCGTCTAGTGGCGTACTTTGTACGATTGTGATAACCAAAAGCTGCATCGTGAGGATTAAAGGGAACGCAGCCCGCTGCGGCGAAGGCAGCGAACCATTAGGCGTGGTTATGGAAGATGAGACGGAAATACCCAATGTGGTTTTCGGCGACGCCAACGTGATCTACGTGGAAGGACCGGGTCCCTGCATCCCCAGCGACCATCCTGATTATGATGATTGGGTTCTTCTCGGCGAGCCCAATAGCTGGTGCAATAAGCGCCAGTGCCACGGTGACGCCGACGGCATATTGAACGAGTATGGTAGGGGTAATTTCGCATGGGTAAGCAACGAAGACATTGCCATTTTAGTGGCAGGCTTCAGAGAAATCTACGTCGACGCCGCTACGAGCCCCTGGATTGCTGCTGACTTCGACCGTAGGGAGAACGAGTACGGTCGCGGTAATTTTGCCCGTGTTTCAACCGAAGACATTAATATTCTGGTGGCATACTTCAGGGAACCGACCGTGCTTGACGACTGCCAGCCGTAATGGTAGTTTACTGAGAGATTTGTGATGAAAAATTTTAAGAAACTTGTTCTTTTGGAAGGAGAATAATGATGAAAAAGTTGTTAATTTTAATGTTGGTTTTAGGTATGGCCACTGTGGCGAACGCTGCACTTTCGGCTATTCCGGTTACCGACGGCATCGTTACCTGGGACGTTGTGGGCGACCAGATTGTTGGTTATGGTAACGCTATTGGGCTTTACGATGGTGAGCTTTATCCAAACACCGGCTTGATTTCACCAGCTGATACAGACATTGGAACCGGCGAAGGTCGTACAGTAGTTGCTGGTGATGCGGCCAAGATTACGGCAGATACGGCTTTCCCCGGTGGCTATTACACTTATACTATCGACCAGATAGCTGGTATCTCCCAGAATCAGTCTGTTGGTGACTGGTTTATGTTCGACATTGCTTGGGTTGATAGTGGCGATGGCAAGATGTATGTTGATGTCTACAATGCCAGCGCCGAGTGGGCTGTGGTAGGTACTTTGGAGATTATTCCTGAGCCGATGACGATTGCGCTGTTAGGTCTTGGTGGTTTGTTCCTGCTGCGTCGTCGCAAATAAGACGCCGGCTAAGGCCAACAAATTAGTTTGTTTTGTAAAGAAAGGGGCAAGTCCTTGGACTTGCCTCTTTTTTTATTTATTTGGACGCAGATTGTGTTATAATTTTTTTAGACGCTGATTCCGCCGTATTTTTTTAGACGCTGATTTCGCTGAAAAAGGGTTTGTAGAAATATTATCAAACATAATAGTGTTGGGGCAAGACTGCCGATTATGATAAGGAAATCCTGGAATGGATAAAAAAACAGTATTAGAGATTATATCCAGTTTTAGAAAAGCAATTGAGTCTAAAGGGATAAAGATAAACAAGTTGATACTTTTTGGTTCTTATGCCACAGGAAGATACAGAGAAGACAGTGATATAGATGTGGTTGTTATCTCACAGGACTTCAATGATAAAGGCTACTGGGAAAGAATAGATATACTTTCCAGTGCTATTTACCAGGTATTTCAGCCGATAGAAGCGGTAGCTATGACTCCTGAAGAATGGGAGGAGGGAAAATCCCTGCTCGTTGATTACGCTAAAGGCGGCGAAGTGGTTTACGGATAGATGGGGAATACAATATTATGAAGCAGTTAGTGGTATTGGCCGGATTTGCAGTTTTACTGTTGGGGCCGGCGGGCTGCCAAAACGCTAACAGAGGCGTTGAGGTGATTATTGAAGGGGGCGGTGAATTCCCGGAATTCCTCGTTGGCAAATGGAAGGCGGATAAAGAGTTTTGGGAGTTTAACTTTGAGCCGGATGGAGGGATTTCGTCTGCGGCGCTCGGGCTTGGTGGAGTGGAAGTAACGCCCGGTAAGGTAGCAAGATTTCCAACGCGATATGGGGGTGAAGGGGTATTTGAACCTGGTCCGTGGATTGTGTGGTATTCTCCGGAGAACCGTGAATTGGGCGTGAAAGTGGTGATAGAACATTTCTATATGCAGATGGGTAAATCTGCCCTCGAAGGTAATACTACCGACATATTGGCAGGGCCGGTTTCGGAAGATGGAAAAATATGGTGGGCTGAATGGTTCAGTTCCGGAAAGTATATTGGGCATATCCCCGAACCTAATGAATTTTATAATGCCTCCGAGCCGGAGTTCAGGAAGTCGCTGATATTTGAGAAGGTAGAGCAGGAAGAATAGCGAATTGGTGGCTTTTAGCACTGATATATATTAGATAGAAAGGCCCATAATAGATAGAGGTTATAATGGCCATATTACAAGCAAAAATAGGAATGAAGGTGGTATATGTTGCGATTAGGTGATATGTGGCGTGCGAACAGCAGTAACCCGGCTATTGCCAGGCGAGCGAGCATCAACTGGATAATGCTGATTTATTTTGCTTCAGGCGCGTGCTCTCTGATTGATGAGGTCGTGTGGGTGCGACTGCTGAAGTTGACGCTTGGAAATACCGTTTATGCAGCGAGCATTGTGGTATCGGTATTTATGGGGGGACTGGCGCTTGGTGCTCTGATTATGGCCCGGTATTCCGACCGTGTCAGGAGGCGCTTACGCCTATATGCTTTACTGGAAACCCTTGTAACAATATCGGCGCTATCTATACCATTTGCGCTGAAGCTTGTCGATACCGTTTATGTCTGGTTCTATCGGACATATCAGCCCAGCCACACCCAGTTGCTCATTGTCCAGGTAATAATATCGACTGCGATACTGCTTGTGCCGTCGATGTTGATGGGCAGCACTTTGCCGCTCCTGGGCAGATTTGTAACCGCACTTGAAAAAGAAGCGGGTCATTTAGTAGGCAAACTCTATGCACTGAACACTTTTGGTGCAGCGACCGGATGCTTTCTTGCAGGATTTGTTTTAATCAGGGCCCTTGGCGTTATGGGTTCATTATACACCGCAGCAGCTCTTAACCTTCTCGTGGCCTTTGGCGGGTGGTTCTTGTCGCGATTTTCCAGCATTACAGTTGAGCGGAAAGTTGAACCCGCTGTAGTAGAGAGCCCCAAGGTCATCTCGGCGAGGCCCGCAGATGGCCGATTCTATCTGTTGATTGTCGCTCTCTTTATGAGCGGTTTGATAAGCATTGGCTATGAGCTGCTCTGGATGCGTAGCATCGTCCACCTGCTCGGCGGATTTACTTATGTGTTCAGTGCGGTGCTAACGATTTACCTCTTGGGAAACGTGATTGGCGCGGGTATCGGCAGCAGACTGGCCAGGCGATTGAAGACGCCGGCTGCTGGCTTCGCGGTAACTTTGTCTCTGCTGGGTTTGTGCGGCATTTTTTATCTGCCGTTGATGATATTATGGACTTCAAAAATTCTGCCAAATGTTAGTTCGGTATTGGACGCGATATACTCGTGGTCACCGGCTTTGAAATATACGATTGGGCCGCTTGTGCAAAGCGCATTTCTGTTCCTGCTGCCAGCTATCATTATGGGCATAGGCTTCCCGATAGCTTTGCAGGCCTGGGCAAATCATCTGCACAAGGTGGGGCGCTCAACCGGAACTGCTTACGGAGCAAATACGATAGGTGCGGTGATAGGCGGCATTGTAACCGGCTTTGTCCTTATCCCGCTGATGGGGGTGCAGCTTTCCATCTCGATTCTCGGTTTGATCGGACTGTGGATTGCCGGGGTTATGTGCATGTCATTTGCTCGCGGTTTGAAAGCTATTAGGCGGTTTGCCCTTTTGGCTCTGGCTATTATATTGACGATAATTACAGCAAAAACGCCTTCGGACTTGTTTAATACGGTAATTAATGCCAGCCCGTTTATTCCACCGAACTATGAGCTTTTGTCGGTAAAGGAGGGCATTACCACAACAGTATCAGTACATAGAGATTCGATAAAGGATACTTTACAAATGTATTCTTCAGGGCAAGCTTTAGCAGGCGAAGACTTGGCGACACGCACCGACCAAAAGATGTTGGGGCATCTCGGTGTCCTGCTCAATGTTGGTACTCAAAAAGTCTTGACGATTGGCTTTGGTTCAGGAGAAACCACGTCCTGTCTCGCCCAGCATAACCTTGAGAGGGTTGACTGCGTGGAGATTGCCCCTGAGGTGGTTGATGTTGCAATACAGTTTTTCAGACACATGAATTTGGGAGATAAGCTGAATGATGAAATAAATATGATTTATATGGATGCGAAAAACTATATCCACCTCACGGATAATAAGTATGATGTCATTGTAAATGATTCCATTCATCCCAGGCATTTTGCTGAAAATGCGTCCCTTTATGCTAAAGAGTTTTTTGAACGCGCTAAGGAGTGTTTGAATGACAACGGTATACTCTTAATGTGGGTGCCCTATTACGTTATGCCCATCTCCGCCTTAAATAGTATCGTCGGTACCTTTTTGGATGTCTTTCCGTATGTTACACTGTGGTACCCAAACAATTACCATGTAAATTACTTCTGGATAGTTGGCTCAAAACAACAGCAATATTATTCGCCAAAGCATATAGGAAATGAAATGCTCAAAGAGGGTGTACGCAAAAGTTTGTCAGAAATAAATATCCATAACGGTATGGATGTTCTGATTTGCTATATTGCGGATGAAAACGATTTGAGCAAGCATATTGTCGACTTTTCCATAAACAGTGACTATTGGCCCTTTGTTGAGTTCACTACCGACGGCGATACACCTCTAAAACAAATCTTCAGGCAATTTGTTTTGGATGTTCGAAGTGACTCTGTTTATAAGCATATCGACTGGACAGGGTTCTCGCTAGAGGAAAAAGAAAAGTGGCTTACTGATTACCAGCAGCTTTACAAGGCTTCGACCTACTTGTTGATGTCATACGGCTCGACTGATTACCTGGACAAGTTGAAGTACATCATGGACGGCTTGGGTGTTTTGCCGGATAACCCGGCTCTTCTCCATGCCAGGACAGAGGCCGAGAAGAAACTTTTCTCTAATAGCGTGAAAATGATACTTTCCGGCAATCCGAACGACGCCTTGGCCCTGGCAAATCAGATTCTCAAAATTCACCCTCAATCGGCTACGGCCTGGATGATCAGGTCAGGGGCTATGCAGGGCGGCGGTAACATGAAGAAAGCTCTAATTGCTGCCCGCCGGGCAGTGGAACTTGCTCCCGACAACGCAGATGCACGCTTCAACCTGGGTTTTATTTTGTTCAGAGTTGGGCAGTTTGGCGATGCTATTAAAGAATATAAAGAGTCACTGCGGCTCAAGCCCGACCAGTCCAGTGTGTTGGAGATGCTCGCTCAGGTCCTGACCATAGATAAGAAAGCAGATTTTTACAATCCAAGTGAGGCGGTCCGGCTTGCCGAACGGGCTTGCGAGCTTACGGGCTATAAAAAAGTACAAATACTGGACACTCTAGCTGGCGCCTATGCTGCCGCCGGTAGGTTCCCTGAAGCTATAGTCACTGCTGAAAAGGCACTTAAACTGGCATCCTCTACCGGCCAAAAAAAGATGGCTGAGCATATCAGTAATCGGCTGCTGTTGTTTAAAGCAGGGCGCAGTCTTGAACAGCGGCGTTAATCACAGGGTTCTTTTGGCCCTGTACGTGAGGTTTTCAGTAATCAAAGTATCGAACACCCTCGGAGTCCGGGCCGGGCCAGTTCAGTTTGATTTCTTTGGTTGCGGGCTTATACAATTCATCTCAGCGTTTCGCACACGCCGCCGCCTCATATCAAATTTACTAAAGACCTTTACTACGAAAATTTCCTTGACAATCCGCCCATCAACACTATGTTGATGGCGTATTGTTACTTTGACTCGCTATTGCGAGGTGGATTTTCAGCGGGCGTAATTCAGTGGTAGAATGTCAGCTTCCCAAGCTGGACGTCGTGGGTTCGAATCCCATCGCCCGCTTTTTTTGTTTAGCATTTCAAATACAACTTTCTGCCCTTGTACCCAGTTAGAGACTTTTTCCCTTGTCCCGTTAGAGATTTTTTCCGTTGGGTCTCTAACGTGGTGTGCCTCGCCTGGCGATTTTGAGGCGGAATTCCTGTTACCGGACCTTAAGTTGGCGCCTTTAATGGATAGAGTGCCGCATACTGCGAGACAGTATGACGGATTATTTCAGTATGAAAGGAGACATATTATGTTAACGCTAAAGTACCGAGGAAATGTTAAAATCGCTTTTGTAACGCTGATTTTGGCCTTAATGCTGCTCGCTGAACCTACCGGAGCAAAGCAGGCCCGAAGAGAAAGCAGTAAATCAAGCGGGGGTAGTCAAAAAAGCCAGCCGGCTAAAAAAACCTCTGCTGCCCCCAAAGCCCGGCAGTCCTCAAGTGCGAGTAAAGCCCGCACGCAATCTACTGCCTCCTCGCGAGCCGCCGCGTCTCGAAGCAAAGCAAGCGCCTCAAAGCCATCAAGCCGCAGCAGCTCAAAAACAATCGTTAAACCCAGCACCCGTCAACCCAGCAGAGTAACATCCAGCCGTACTACTACCCTGCGACCCGGAGCCACCTCCAGCGCCCGCAAATCCTCCTCAAGCTCTTCGTCAGCAAGGGTAAGTTCCGGTGCAGGAAAACAGACGACCGTAAGCTCAAGTATTCGCACAAGCTCGAACAGAACTGTACGTACCGCCAAATCCATCGGTGAGAAAAAGGCATCTGTTACCACGACACGAAAAGTTACTACCGGCAGTAAGCCGACAACCAGCATAAGCTCGAGCAAAACCGCACGCATCGGCAGCTCGATAAGTACGAAAAAACCGTCCGTCACCACGACACGAAAAGTTACTACCGGCAGTAAGCCGACAACCAGCATAAGCTCGAGCAAAACCGCACGCATCGGCAGCTCGATAAGTACGAAAAAGCCGTCCGTCACCACCACGCGAAAAGCTACTACCGGCAGTAAGCCGACAACCAGCATAAGCTCGAGCAAAACCACACGCATCGGCAGCTCGATAAGTACGAAAAAACCGTCCGTCACCACTACGCGAAGAGTTACTACCGGCAGTAAGCCGAGAATCAGTATAAGCTCGAGCAAAACCACACGCATTGGTAGAACTATTGGTGAGAAAAAGCCGTCTGTCACCACTCGGAAAAAAGTTACTCGCATTAGTTCGCCGAGAATCGGCATAAGCTCCCGCAGATTCTCTTTGTCCACGCGTCCGGCGAACGAGGGGAACCAGCACATCAGGCCGGCGAACGAGGGGAGCCAGCACATCAGGCCGGCGAGCGAAAAGAGCCAGCACATCATAACAGAGGGCGCAGAACGCCGCAGATACGCAGTTGTTGACCGCCTCGGAGACCGGCGCAGAAGAAGGCCTTCGACCACGATATACCATGACCGTCCCGATGAAGTAAGACACGTTAATCGCAATGAGCATGTATATGTTGACCGCTATGACCGGCTGCGCCACAGAACAGTCTGGCCCGGGTATCGTTTTCTTGTGCACTATGGTGGTTGGGGACATGGCTTCACGTTTCGGTATGTTTATCCGTACTATCACCGCAAATACGTCTTCGTTAGTCTGGGCGGCTACTGGCCGATAGGGTACAGGTACACCCGCTATTACTGGTATGGCTATCACCCTTACAATTGGTACGGCTACTATCCTCTCGCTCGTGAAGTGCAGAGCGATACGTACAACTACTACACCTACAATTACTACGGCGACGATAGTACCGCCGCCCTTGGGTCCTACCAGGCAGCAAATGGTATCCAGCCCGTTGACCACACTACCTTCGCAGACGTTCGCGAAAAGCTTGCGCAGCAGGCCGACGAAGTACCTGCCCCCGAAACCCTCGCCGACAGTTACTTCGAGGGTGCCGTCAAGGCCTTCGAAGCCAGTGATTATGGCTCAGCCGCCGGTATGTTCGCCAAAGCAATCGACATTGCGCCCGATGATATGGTGCTTCCTTTTGCCTACTGCCAGGCCCTTTTCGCCAATGAAAAATATCCGGAAGCTGCCGAGGTCCTTCGGGCAGCTCTGGCGAAGGTTTTGCCTGAAAAGGAAGGCGTTTTTTATCCTCGCGGTCTGTACCCTGATGATGACGTCCTTCTTGATCAAATTGACCGCCTCGCCGAAAGGGCCGACCTCTACAGCTTTGATGCTGACCTCCAGCTTCTGCTGGGCTATCACTTGCTCGGCATCGGCAGAATCGAAGAGGCCGTCGGGCCGCTGCAGAAAGCCGGCCAGGATTTGCAAAATACCGCCTCTGCGGCAGTATTGCTTGACCTCCTCGAAAAAATCAGAACGCAAAACGCTGAAGATAAAAGCCAATAAGGCGAGACCCCACACTTACGTGTGGGCAATAGAACGATACCACACATGCAAATGTGTGGAGGATAGAAAATGAAGCGATACTTAACTCTTATTATTTTGCTCTGTGTTGCTGGTGCTGCTGATGGGGCCTATTTCAGTTATTATGCGGGTGGATTTCGTGCCTCCTACGAAGTAGAGGCAAAAGATTCTGGCTCTTCCGACGGCCCTTACAGCGATACCAACGACAGCACGTTCTTTGCCAGAGTTAAGGAATATGCAGAGGTCACCGAGGCATATAGTTACGCATACAATGATATTTGGAGCTACGTTGAAGGTGATTCTATTTGCATACAAACACAATCTGTCGCTGATGGAATTGCAGATAATCCCTCAGCTTACACATCCGCTTGGGGCTCTGGCCGCACCGAGGACGCTCAAACTTACGGCATATACTACGAAATTATGCCGGATGAAGGCGAAGAGCCGGGCGACGATGTGATTGTTTATTATAGTGACACAATAAGCATTTCATCAGAGGGACCTACTTATGCGTATATCGGTGGACCAAATGAGATGGACCATATGGCAATCACACGCGGTCAATTGCCGCCCGTACTGACAGGGCCGAACAGTGAGTATGAAGTATTAACGTGGGACAATTTGGAGCCCAATGAGGGCGGCTATTGGTTTAGCGGAGTACATACCTTCGCCGCGCAGATCGGCGATGTTATAGGTGTTTTTGCCGAAAATTACACAGACATTGCCGGTTCGGGCCCATTAAATGGCGTAGTAGAAAACAACCTTTGGATTATTTTGACGGTAAAACCTGTATTGGCAGGCGATTTAGATGGTGACGGCGATGTGGACCTCGGTGATTTCGCAAAGCTCGCCGAAAATTGGCTTGCAGGCACGGCAGAGCATCCGGAAGCAGGCGCATTGAAAACGGAAAGCACCAAAGCAACTACTCCCTCTACATTAAAAAGATATGGCGGAACAACAGTTCCAGTGCGAGTCTATCGACCCTCGTATTCAAGATTTCAGATTCAAAATTTTAAATTTTAAATATGAAATTTGAAATAATTAGTATTTTCTCAGGTTTGACGGAGGTGTAAAATGGCTAAAGATTTAGTAACAATTCTGATGATAGTTGCCGTAGGCCTCGGTTCGGCATTCGTTGCCGGCTGTGAGAGCGGTGCACAAACCGGTTCTGTTATTGGTGCCCTGGCTGGTGCCGGCATTGGCCAGTTGGCAGGCGGCGATACGGAATCAACCTTAATTGGAACTGCAATAGGCGGCGGCATCGGCTATATGCTGGGCAACGAAGCGGACAAGGTAAATGCACAGGCCGATAGGGATTACCTGCGCCAGGAAATGAACACTGTTCTGGTGAAAGTTACTAACAGCAACGGCTCTATTGCACAGGTGCCGCTCAGAAGGCAAGGCGTCGGTTATGTGGGCACAGCAGGAGAATATTACAGCACTTTGCCAACCGAAAACCAGTTACGGCCGGTGTACGGGTTTTAGCAGCCGGGCGATTCATCTTTCGGAGTCCTACGGAGAACGGACCGTCTGTTTGTGCGGATTATAAAGGATTTGAGCCTTTTATTAACTATGCCGCTTTTCAAAACTTCGCTATTGAAGGAACACTGATTTTGAGGTACAATAGTCGTTACCAACCCTGAAGCTGGTGCCTTTAATAGATAGGGCGGAAGTTTCGGATACAGCTGTTTCAGTATAAGCGGGTTGGGATACTGAATACATGCAAAAGTAAAAGGCTCGCTGTGAACAGACGGCTGCGAAATGCTTTGAAAGGACTTATGGACCCGGACATCGAACGCCGTCGTCGGGTAATGGATTCTTTTGTGCGGGCCACCTTTGAGAGCTTCATCAGGTACTTGTATCGCTACCTGGGCAATGAGGTGGAATGTGAGGACGTACTCGAAGATGTCTATGCCGATATTTGGGAAAAGCCGGAGCGCTTGCGTAACGTTACCAGCGACAGGGAGCTGTTAAGGACCGTATACCTGTATTATATGCGTAAGCGCCTCAGGGAAGTATACAGAAGAATAAACCGTAATCTCCATTTATCGCAAATAGACCTGAAGAATCTTGTTGCCCCGGAATTAGGCATCCTTGAGATGACGTCACAATCGGAGCTTCGCCAGCTCCTCCGCCGGGTGTTAAACAGACTAAAGGCACGGGAGCGAAGAGCTATAGAACTTTGGATGGAAGGTATGTCGAACAGGGCAATCGCCAATGAGCTTAAAACAACCGTTGGAGCAATAAAAATGCTTAAATTTCGAACAATGTTAAAGCTTAAGAAAATGCTGCGCGACTACTGTCGCGAAGACTGAATTATTTATTATTCTTCAGGAGTGAGAGACAATGTCTGACATAAACCGAACAATTGAAGAATTACTGGTTGACTACGCTGGGGCCCTGCGTGATGGTTGTATACCGGCTTTTCTGAAATCACTTACATCTGAGGAAGGGCGGAGAATAGCTTCTTCTCGGGGATTTTGGGATGCCACTGAGGTCGTGCGAATTCTTAATGGTGTTGGGTTCGCAGACAAGGCCGTGGCCCCGAATGTGGGGCTGTTCATATCCCGGGTTGATGCCAAGATCGTATCGCGATTGAAAAAAGCCAGGGCATTGTTACGGAGGAAACGAAGCACTCGTGCAAGGCCCGTAACTTACGGAAAAGGCTGAGAGGGACCCCGCTTTGCGGGAACACAAATCGATATGATTTTAGACTGCTACCAGTGTTCATCCTGCTATTTTGAGGACAGGGAAGCGTCCTCGAGGATAGATTCTGCGACAATCTCGTCGCCGCAGCCCATGATGGTTTTCAGGAACGTATTGGTGGTATTCGTCTGTATCGAATTGTACGATAGCAAAGAGGAGCTTCAAGAAGCTGCAGAGGAGTTTGCATCGCTGTCGAACCTCATAGGGAAAAGGCCGATTGTACTGTGTCCGAATGTTCATCTGTCGATTGACAGGGCGCCTGAGAAGCAAGCCGCCTGGTTGGTTGCCGAGTTGGAAAAGATGCTTATTGCTAAGGGCTACGACGTGAACCGCCTGTCTTTCGGCTACCACAAGCAATATGGTATGGAATGTAACGGCAATGTCGGCAGCGTCGTTGGCAGAAGGTTCTACGGCTCTGAAGAGAAGCAGTTCCTCAGACTCTTGACTCGACTTGGCGTTTGTCCCCCGGAGTCTTTACCGAAGGATATGCCGTCCTGGGCAACGACTCTGACCGAGCGCCGGCTGAAGGTATTAGGCAGCCGAAGAGAATCCTACAATGTCGGCAGGAGGATGCTCCAGGACCAGCTTGATGCAACAGGCCACGGTGAGCTCTGGACATGTATGTTGTTTGAAGGGGAAAGGCAGCCTATGGATGATTATCTCAGCGCCTTGTATCAAATCATAGAAGATTACCACGATGTAAGAGTGCACCGTGCGATGAATCTCAGCGTGCCGGGGTTTTCAAATGCCGCACGTTTCCTTTTTCGCAAGTATCCTGAGGCAATCGAATCGGGCAGACTTCGCATTTACAACAGCCAGGTCTCTGACATAGAGTTCCTCTTATCCCACACCGCAGTTCTTCTTGCCTTCCCACATATACCCAGAAAAGCCGGCTCGCATGCAGGAGAAATATCGTTCGGAATTTACTGCAAGGACGAAGATTTTGCGAAAAATTTGATTCAGTGGTACCAAACTTTTCTTGTCGATGCGCGATTTGGATGGATCCGTACCGAGTCTGAGCTAAACGCGACCATCAACGAGCTGGAAGAGGAAATGTTCCAGGACAAGCGCGAATAGACTTCGGGAGTTCCTGCTCGAACCGGCTCTGGTATTATATTATTGACCTTTGAATTACTAATGAAACCTGGGTGGCACCCTCTTGTGCTTCGCAGCGAAGCGCTGCTTCGCAGAGTAGTACAAACTTGTTTGGGGGTGTTGAAAAACGCTTTAGTCGAGTGCCTGAAGTAATTGTTCGTTTCATTTGTTTTTCAAATTGCATTAAAAGTGCAGAATATCAAACAGGACCGAAACTATGGACAAGGTCTTATCTGTTTTTGTTGTCGTAGCTTATGTGGTGGTGCTCACGTTCGTTGCCGTGCGGGCACGGGCCGCTCGCCGGTTCTCAGAGTTTTCACTGGCCAGACGCGCACTTCCGCTGGCACTGATATTTGGCAGTCTTGCTGCTACCTACGTAGGGCCTGTTTTCTCAATTGGTTTTGTCGGTAAGGGCTTTGAAAGCGGCTTTCTTTTTTTGGGCATAGGACTGGCATATGCGGTCCAGAACATCTTGGTTGGCCTGTTTGTCGCTCCGCGACTGAGGGCCTTGCCAGACTGCCACACATTGGGTGATGCTATCGGTCAGAAATATGACCGAAAGTGCCAGATTGTTGCCGGCATTATTTCCGTCGGCTTATGTGCGGGCTTCGCCGCAGTGATGGCAAAGGCCGGTGGAGTTGTACTAACTGATATATTCGGCCTTCCAATCTGGTCGTCTGTCATCATAGTTGTCGGCGTGACAGCATTATACACGACGTCCGGCGGATTGCGGGCAAGCGTGATAACCGACGCCTTTCAATTCACCACCTTCGCCATATTACTGCCTGTTACGCTGTTATTCGTACTTCTGTTCCATCTCGATGGGGGCACGGCGACTTTTGCCAGAGAGGCGTCGGCTGCTACCGCTGGGGGACTCGGTTCCGCATCGCTTATTGAGATAGTTGGCCTGGTGGCGCTTTTCCTGCTTGGGGAAACACTCATACCACCTTATGCAAATCGGGCATTGGCATCCAGAACGACACGCATATCACGAAACGGCTTTATATTAGCGGGCATCTTTAGTGTCGTTTGGTTCATGGTTATGGTGGCACTCGGGATTTCAGCCCGAAGTATCCTTCCGGAAGGTACGAATGAAGATTACGTTCTATTGGACCTGGTTAAATCAATCATGCCTGCCTCCGGTTATATGCTTTTGCTGGTAGTTTTAGTGTCAATTGTTATGTCCAGTCTTGATTCACTCTTGAACGCCGGCGCCGTGGCATTTACCGAGGATATTGTCAAACCGTTTGCGGAACTACCGGACGAAACTGCTCTGAACGTTGGCCGCTGTGCAACTATCGTTATTGCGGCAATTGCCGCCGTTGGCGCACTTGCTGTCCCCAGTATCATCAGCGGCCTGCTTATCTGCTATACCATTTGGGCACCGGCGATTCTCCCTGCCCTTATAATTGGTTTATGGGTGAAGCGGCCGAGACCACTCGCTGGAATCTTATCAATGGCCGTTGGCACAGTCGTTGCAATAATGTTATGGATAATACTATGGATAATATTTAAGTTCGTTTTTCCTCGTGAAATCGAGATACCTCCCCTTATAATTATTCCGGCTCTTGTGTCAGCACTTTTGGCATATATCCTGGGACACTGGCTCGCGAGAACAGAAGACAGAGAACAAAAGACAGAGAACAGAAGACAGAGAACAAAAGACAGAGAACAGAAGACAGAGAACAAAAGACAGAGAACAAAAGACAGAGAACAGAAGACAGAGAACAGATAATCTGACATCTGACATCTGACATCTGACATCTGACTTCTGACTTCTGACTTCTGACTTCTGTCAATGGAGCGTAAAAGATGAAAGTAGTTATCCTGGTTCTTGTGATAATTGCGGCCTTATTCGCTATTGCCAGCGGCGTTTGGGTCGCCATTGCGCTGGTAAGAGCTATTTCCAAGCATCCGGCTGAGCCAGGCAAACAGACAGATTAACCGCCGAGAGCGCAGAGAGCGCAGAGAAAAGATAGAATAAAGGAAAAGGGAAAAGGATTGCTGTCTTTCCAGGGATTGCTGTGCCTCGCACGCCCGCTCTGCGGGTTATGTTTACGCCGTTGATTTAGCCCCGGCCTCTGGCCGGGGTTCTCTTACGATGCGTGCCAATCTCAATCCCAACTCAAAACTAAACACTTAAAATTCAAAACTATCTCTTCCACCCCGCGCCAATCTCTCGTTTCCAACTCAAAACTAAGCACTAAAGACTTAAAACTACTTAATGTCATTCCGAGCGCAAGAGTTTACCCTGAGTATATCGAAGGGAAGAATCTATCAAAAACGACATTGCGAAGCAATCTCCTCAACTAAGAACTCAAAACTAAGCACTAAAAACTAAATTGCCCTTGACAGCAATTTCACTTTCCGCTATTTTATCTAACCAAAGAACGCAAACACCAAGGGGCGGAACACTGCAACGAAAAAACTAAATACTAACGACTAAATACTAACGACTATATACTAACGACTATCGACTAAATATGAGATATGAAAATTGAGAGGATTTAAAGGAGAATCAAAATGAAGCAAAAAGAAGCTATTAGTCCTGACTTCAGATGTTTTCTTTATTTCGTTTTTTTCTTGGCAGCAGTCGTTTTCTCTGGATGCAGTATGAGATATGTCACACCGGGAGCCGGAGCCGAACTTTCAGCGTTAGCCGAAACTGACCTTTCACAGTTGACTGATGCTGATATTCAGGAAATCCTGGACAGAAAACCCGCTTCTCCATTTCCTGCGATAATGGCATACGTTAGGCTTCAATCACCCGGTTATCGCTCTTACTCGTACCATTCGTATGGTAGCGGCCGTTATAGCGTGGTTCCAACAAGAGATATTGAAACTGACGACGATTTCAAAAAGCTTGCTAATCTACCGATGATAAGCAATGTTGCTCCTCTTGGCCGGGCCTTAATTCCGCAAAACCTCAACTCCCATAAGCAGTTGAGGATTTCAGCTGCGCAACTTCACGCCGATTTGCTCCTTGTCTATACCCTCGATACTGTCTTTAGAATTAAAGACCATGATATAGGCCCGCTTGGAATAATCTCGCTCGGTTTTTTGCCTAATCGTGAAGCAAGGATTACAACTACTGCTTCGGCAGTCATATTCGATGTTCGCACGGCCTATGTGTATGGCCTTGTAGAAGCTACTGAATACGAAAAACAAATGGCCAGTACATGGACTGCGTACGAAGCCGTCGAAGATGCACGTAAAAGAGCAGAAAGAAAAGCTTTTGAAAAATTATTAGAGGAATTTACCTTGACCTGGAAAATCATCGTTGAAAAATATGCAACACGATAGATCTGACAGTCATGCTATTTTTCAACGCCCAAAACCACAATTCCCGCCTGCCCCCGTACGCCGTAGACAGGGGTCAACGCAAGGAATTCCGCACACTTTAGGGAGATTATACGGGATAGAGTTCGGATTTCAATAGGAAAAAGGATGACCAAAAAAAGTGCTTTTTTGGCCGTTTTTTTGTTGACTTTTGTTTGAGCATATTTAAATGTTTTGGAGATTCTTCGCTCCTTCGTTTTTGCTAAGAAAGACAGAATTATTATGGTTCTTATCCGTTAAATCCGCGGTTAATAATTGAATTTTTCTCTGCGTTCTCGCCTGTCCCCACGGTTCCGTCTTTAGACGGAGTGGGGAGCGATCTCTGCGTTAAATTCCTGTAAACCTGTGCCCGCGCAGGCGGGTATCCGCGTAATTTATGCCATAGGTATCCGCGGTTACTTACTATTGAACTATCAGTGTCAATCCGTGTCAATCCGTGTCTAAAAAAACAGTGTAAATCCGTGGCTATATTTCTACGAACAATGAACTTGTTTTTTAGTCTTTCTTCGTGTTCTTCGTGGTCTAAAAAATGTTTGTGCTTTTTGTGCCTTTTCGTGGCTAATAAATTCCTCTAACGACATACGATATACGACATACGCAATACGAAACAAATCCGCGTCAATCCGTGGCTAATTAAACACCGTTTTCGCCGGCTTCACAAATGGAGTCCGGCTTCGACGGAACCCGGCGGATGAGGACGAAGCTTCTGTAGATGCTTGCATCGAACAAAGATTCGGACAAAGACGCCAAAGCTGGCTAAAACAAAATCGGTGTGAATCAGCGTAATCCGCGATTAACTATTTCTTCGTGTCTTCCTTGTCCCCGCGTCTTACTCGCGACAGCGAGTAGCGGGGAGTGCCTTAGTGGCTAATAAATTCCTCTAACGACATACGATATACGACATACGCAATACGAACCAAAATCCGTGATTAAAAATCAATCAAATCTGCAGGTAGTTGTCGACAAAAATCGAAAAATCTAAAATATTTTTATCTCCTTTTCTCACAACGAGTTAATCCTGTTTATCCTGTCAAAAACACCCCAAATTTCGACTCAAATGCGCAGGTTCGCCCAATAGTAGAGAGACAATACAATTTGAGATTTGAAATTCACGTCGCCAATGAACAATGAACAACGTACCACGAAATACGCTCTACGCAATACGCAATACGCAATACGAACTATGAAATACGCTATACGCTATACGCTAAACGCTAAACGCTATTTTCTTCCACGCTATACGCTATACGCTTCACGCTTCACGAAATTGCACCTTTACACTTGTAGAGAGCGCTTTACAAATCAGCTCTTTTTATGCAAAACAAAGCCAATTTTCTGGATGCCCAAATGAATGTAAACTCATTTATAACAAAGGATTATGAAAATAAATCCAATTGGACACTTGGTGAAAACAAACCCAATTCAAAGCCAATCAAAGCCAATACAAAGCCAATCAAAGCCAATACAAAGCCAATTAAAGCCAATAAAATGCCAAAACAAACCCAATACAAACCCAAACAAACCCAATTTCAAAGGCAAAAAAATGCTGAATTTAAAGTTCTGCCACTTTTCCAGAAAAACACAGGCCCCCGTTCTTAGTCCAGCCGGATTCCCTGCTGCTGCAGCCACTGTTTCAAATCCCCCATTTCGCTATTGAAAATCTCGTTGTCGTAATCTTCTTCCAGCTTGTGTATGTTACCGGCCAGTTCCGGCTGCTCCTGCACAATATCGCTTAATTTCTTTTCAAACTCCTCGCTAATAGTCCTGAGGTCATCAAGCTCTACTTGCAGCTCCAAAATACCCACCAGCCGCCTCGTTACCGCTTCTATACACTTGGGATTGTCGCCCTGGACATACGCGGGAATCGTGGCCATGAAACTTGCCATACTCAAATCCTGTTTGTTGGCGTTGACCGTCAGGTAAGTGACGAAGCTGGCGGGACCTTCGTAGTCGGTGAAATTTACGCCGTAATGCTGGAGAGTTTCTTTAAGTTCTGCGTCCGAGACAGAACAGAAAAGTCTCGGTTCGCGCGTATGAGGCACGAGGCCGGCAACACTGCCTATGAAATATATCACTTTAACGCCGAATTCCGCACACAACGAGAAGATACATTCGGCAAATTCTTCCCACCCCAGATTAGGCTCTTTGCCTAAAAACAGTATAAGATTGTTTTGCTCGTTGTAGAAAAACGCATTTGCCGGCACCTCATAAGACCTTATCAGGCCGTCTTTTATCTTCGCGTGCGGCCTGAATAGCGCTGTTATTTCCATTGAGCCGGGGAAACTGCAGATATAGAATCCTTCCGGCTCGATATCGGCAAATCTCTGCGCGGCCAGCTTGTCAATAAGGCACTTTACCGTTCCTGTCGAGACCTTACCGCCGTCCATCCAGCCGGAGAAACCCAGTAATAGCCGAGGGTTATCGAGTTTCGGCCTTTTATAGATATTGAGCTTATCAGATGCCATAATTTAACTTATCGGTTTAGAATCGCTGCTGTTTTATCAATTATTTGCAGTTTAATCCAGATAAATTTCGCGAGTAGCACTGCTACGAAGGATGAATTAACAAAATCAGGACTAAAATTATCGTGATTTAGCGAGAAATAGGATTTTTCGGGTTATTTTTCGGGGCAATGTTGGTTTTGGGGGTAAAAACGGGGGTTGGTTTGTCAAGTTGTGGGGCTTGGGTAAAATAGGCAGGAAAAAAGCGCTCAAAAACGTTTGAAAACGTTTGAAAATATTCGAAAACATTCGAAAACGTTTGAAAATATTCGAAAAATGATGTGAAACGTTCGAAAATATTTGAAAATTTGAGCAGTTTTTTCCGCCACGAAGACAGAAAGGGAAATTAGCCACAGAGGTCACAGAGGTCACAGAGAAAGTTCAATTCAAAAGTAAAAATTAGCCACAGATTTCACAGATTTCAGGATTTTTATTAACCGCAGAGAGCGCAGAGAACGCAGAGAACGCAGAGAAAAATTTAGCCACGAATTAACACGAATTGGCACGAATTTATTTAACCACGGAGAACGCAGAGAGCTTTTAGCCACTAAGGCACTCCCCGCTACTCGCTGTCGCGAGTAAGACGCGGGGACAAGGAAGACACGAAGAAATAGTTAATCGCGGATTACGCTGATTCACACCGATTTTGTTTTAGCCAGCTTTGGCGTCTTTGTCCGAATCTTTGTTCGATGCAAGCATCTACAGAAGATTCGTCCTCATCCGCTGGGTTCCGTCAAAGCCGGTCCCCATTTATGAAGCCGGCTTAAAACGGGTCTTTATTAGACGCAGATTAACGCGGGTTTTATTCACAACAAGAGGGTTTTTAGACAGGATAACAGGATTTTTTGCATTTATCGAATTTTGCCTTCGGTACTGTAATTTTACATTTTTCATCTTGATTTTTGTTGGTTTTGTGCTATTTTATCCTCCGAAGAATGCCGGACATTTTTCCGCTTGTGGATTCGGTGCTGTCGAATGTATAGTCCTATCTTGGTGAGTAGCCTCACGATGAGGCTGCCTGAGTCGTTATAACGCATAAACTCAAATTCTCTGTTTTCTCAACCGAGTAAAGGACGTATCGTATGATCAAGAAAATGCTTTTTGGCATGGTAATTCTCCTGGCGCTTCTTGAAACTGCCCAGGCCCAATATCCGGGCTGGAAACATTCCGGCTCCATCTACCTGCTCACTACGCCCGAAGGTGCGAATTTGCCGGCCTCGGCATCGGAAGACGGCTTCCCGTTGCTGGTGCGACTGCACAAGGACTTTTTCAATTTCAGCCAGGCGAAGGCCAAGGGAGAGGACATCCGTTTCTCCACGAGTACCGGAACATCGCTGGCGTATCAGATTGAGGAATGGAACCCGGCGAACGGAACCGCCAGCATCTGGGTGCGCATCCCGACCATCAAAGGCAACGCGCGGCAGGAAATACAAATGTATTGGGGCAAGGCCGATGCCGCCAGTGAATCCAAGGGATCAGTGGTATTTAATGAGTCCAACGGCTACTTGAGCGTCTGGCACATGAACGAGCCTGTGAAGGATGAAGTCGGCACGATCACCTCCAAGGACGAGGGCACCACGGCGATTGGCGGAATAGTCGGGCAGGCCCGGCATCTTGCGGGAAAGCAGGGAATCTCGGGAGGAGAAAGCATCACCAATTATCCGTCTGGCACCGGTCCCATGACCACGGAAGCTTGGTTCAGGGCCGAAAAACCAAATTCAACGGTGATAGCGTGGGGCAAGGAGCAGAGGCCCGGCAAGGTGATGATGAACTTCCTCAGCCCGCCGCACATTGCCATCCAGTGCTATTTTGCCGATGTCGAAGCCAAGAGTCCGCTTGCGATGAATCAGTGGTATCACGTCGTCCATACCTATAAGAACAAGGATTCCCGCGTGTATATCAATGGCCGGCTTGATGGTGTCTCAACACCAGTTCTCGACATCCCGAAAACGTCCAGCCTCTGGATCGGGGGATGGTATAGGAACTACAACTTTGTCGGTGACATTGATGAGGTGCGCATTTCCAAAGTGGTGCGTTCCGCAGACTGGGTAAGGCTGCAATTTGAGAACCAGAAACCGCTGCAAACATTGGTCGGGCCCGTGGTGCAGCCGGGGGCGGCCTTTTCTGTTTCGCCGGCGCAGGTCACCATGCTGGAGGGAAAGAGCGCGACGCTTTCCGCTCAGGCCGACGGGGTCCAGAAAGTATATTGGATTCTCAAGAGCGATGGCCAGGAGACGCTCGTTGCCGTAGACCGGTTCCAGTTCACGTTCAATGCTGGCCGGTTGACCGGCGACAAGTCGGCCACACTGCAATTCAAGGCGGTCTATGCGAATGAGGTCAAGACGCGGGACATCCCCATTACGATCAAGGAGGCCATTCCGGAGCCGGTTTTCACGCTGAAAACGCCGGCCAAGTGGGACGGACGCGAGGGGATTGAGGTAACCCCGCAGATTGCCAATATGAGAAAGATGCAGGCCAAAGACGCCGGTGAATTGACTTACAACTGGGATGTTTCGGGATTGGCCGTTATCAAAGAGATTGTACCTGGTAAACTCATCCTGAAAAGGGCTCAGCACAGCGGCAAAATGACTGTTACGCTGGTTCTGCACAACGGGGGCGCAGAGGCAATCCAGACGGCAACGATTATGGTCACCGAACCTGCCGAAGATGCCTGGGGGCGTAGGATCCCCCAAGCCGATGAGAAGCCTGTGGACAATCAGTTTTACGCCCGTGACGACAAAAATGAGGGCACGCTGTACTGCAACGGGACACTCGAGCAAAACGCAGACTCTCTATTTCTAAAGCTCTATGCAGACGACAAACTTGTCAGGACAATAACACAGCAGCCAACGGCAGAAAAATCCTACGCCTTTACCGTCAAGCTCAAGCCGGGGTTGATCAAATACAAAGTAGAGCTCGGATACAAAAGGGGCGACACCGAGACAATCCTGCACAAAGCCGGCAATATCGTCTGCGGTGATGCCTACATCATCGAGGGGCAATCGAACGCGTTGGCAACGGATACCCACGAAGAGTCACCTCGTGACACGAATGACTGGATTCGCAGTTATGCCCGCACTACGCATTACCGCAAAGGCGAATCGCTGAACCTGTGGTGTAACCCGGTCTGGAAGTCGCAAAGAGAGCATAAAGCCGAACTCGGTTGGTGGGGCATGGAGCTCGCGAAGCGACTGGTGAAAAGCCAGAAGATGCCGGTCTTCATTATCAATGGCGCCGTCGGTGGAACGCGGATCGATCAACACCAGCGGAATCCTGAAAACCATGAGGATTTAAGAACGATTTACGGGCGTCTTCTATGGCGCGTTCGGCAGGCGAAGCTCACGCATGGCATTCGCGCTGTTTTGTGGCATCAGGGTGAGAGTGACCAGGGGGCACATGGTCCGGATGCCGATTATGGCTGGAAGACTTATCAGCAATACTTTATTGACATGTCGGCGGCCTGGAAAGAGGATTTCCCGAATATTCAACACTACTATGTATTTCAAATCTGGCCCAACTCCTGCAGCATGGGCAATGGGCATGGCGATATGCTGCGAGAGGTGCAGCGGACTTTGCCTCGCCTTTACTCGAACATGGACATCATGCCGACGTTGGGTATCAAGCCGCCTGGCCCCTGTCATTTTCCACTGATCGGTTGGACGGAATTTGCTCGCTTGACACAGCCCCTGATCGAGCGAGATTTCTACGGCCAACCGGTCACCTCTTCCATCACACCGCCAAACCTTAAAAAGGCCTACTATACGAGTAATGCGAAAGATGCGATTGCCCTGGAATTTGACCAACCCGTAGTCTGGAAGGATTCGCTGATCAGTGAGTTCTACCTGGATGGAGCCAAGGGGAAAGTCGCCTCGGGCGCCGTGTCCGGAAGTGTGCTAACGCTCAAGTTAAAGGAGGCCTCAGCGGCAAAGAAAATTACCTATCTCAAAGAGATGTCGTGGAGCCAGGATAGGCTTCTTTATGGAGAAAACGGCATCGCAGCCCTAACGTTCTGTAATGTTACGATTTTAAGAAATGGTGCAGCCCGATAGGAACTGAGTTTTCGATATACTCGTAGATGGCGTGAAAATCGCTACTGAGCGCCTTGAGAACAACCGGCCTGGGAACTTCTATGACCGGGTCTATCCGATCAATGAATCGCTCACCAAGGGCAAGAACAAGATTACCGTCAAATTCCAGGCACATTTGGGCTCGTGGGCAGGCGGGGGGCCTTAAGTAGTTTTGAGTTTTTAGTGTTTAGTTTTGAGTTGGAGGGATGACCCCACACCAAATAACCGCGCAAGGCACCCCGACCGCAGAGGTCGGGGCTAAACGGGAAAGAACCGGTGTAAAATTCAAAAGTCGGTCTGGTGTTGACGGAACAGAAAATTTCGTGTAGTGTGGTTTGAAAGATAAATCGCATTGGACAGAGGGGAATGAATGACATCGGACGAGAACCGGAGGAAATCAAGTCGGCAAGGTCGTAGGGTGCGTGCCATCTTATTTCGCCTCGGAGCCGTTCTCACAGGCTTGCTGCTGCTGGCGCTTGTTGAGCTGGCGCTGAGATTATTCGTCCCCGCCCCGGCTATCAACTTAGAAGACCCCTTTGTATCGTTCAAGGGGCCAAGTCCGCTCTTCGTGCCCGATGCGACGGGAACACGTTTTGAGACAGCCGAGGAACGTCTGACTGCCTTTCGTCCCCAGTCCTTTGGCGCCACGAAAGGGCCTGAGACGTTACGGGTCTTCTGTCTCGGCGGCTCAACTGTACAGGGTCGGCCCTACTCCGTGGAGACGTCCTTTACAACCTGGCTTGAGCTTAACCTTCGCGCTGCTCGGCCCGGAGCGGATAGCGAAGTCATCAACTGTGGCGGCATATCATACGCCACTTATCGTCTTGTCCCCATAATGCAGGAGCTGCTTGAGCACGAGCCGGACCTCTTCATCATCTATACCGGGCACAACGAATTCCTCGAGGACAGGACGTATGAACATTTGAAGAAAAAACCCCGCGTTCTGATGCAGATGCACCGGACAATGCTAAAGCTGAGAATCTACTGCCTTGCACATCAGCTCCTTTCGCATCATCGCAGCCAACGCACACAAGCCGGACGCCCTTCAAAGACAATTCTGCCCCCTGAAGTCCAGGCCAAGCTCGATTTTCAGGAGGGCTTGAAAAGCTATCATCGTGATGAGGCCTGGCGCAATGGTACTATTGAGCACTTTCACCATAATCTTGAGACAATGGTCAAGGCATCCCGCAGAGCAGGAGTACCGATTATTCTCGTGAATCCGGTCTCCAACCTCAAAGACTGTCCGCCTTTCAAGTCGGAGCACGGAAGCAATTTGTCCGAGAGCGAGATACAACGGGTGGTCGAACTGCGGGAAGAGGCAGGAAAACTTGACTGGTCCAATACCTATGGGAAGATAGGACTCCTCGAGCAAGCCGCTGCTATCGACAACCAGCACGCCGGGCTTCTCTTTCTGTTGGGCAAGTGCAACTCGCATATAGGGCGGTATTCGGAAGCAAAGAAGTGGTTCGTCATGGCGAAGGAGGAGGACGTCTGCCCGCTGCGAATCCTCGAACCGATGCACAAGAGGATCCGGGACATAGCCGGCCGGTATCATATACCGCTTGTCGATGTCAAGATGCTTATCGAGCAGCGCACAACGGATGGGATTCCGGGTGACGAATGGCTGCTGGACCAGGTTCATCCGAGCATAACAGGGCATCGGCTCATAGCTGATGCGCTATACGAAGTCATGGAGAACAACGGAATGGTGCGAACGCCTGCGGGTTGGCGTGCCGGCAGAGATGCACTGTGTAAGTACCATCTTTCTTCGCTCAACGAAGCCTATTACGCACGAGGCGCAGCTCGGCTCAAGAGGCTTGGCGAATGGAGTCGCGGGCGCATCCCAACAGAATGATAGTAAAAGAAGACGACTGTATGTCTGAAGCAGACATAAGGCAAAAAATCCTCTACAGTATCCTTTTCTGTTTGCATCCATTTCTGTTCGAAGGATGATTTCCCATTAATAGTCACGTAATCGCAATCGCCAGATAAATTCCAACTTGCCCCAGTGCGCAGGCCGCCAAGCTGCCTTCATTCACGAGATACGAATTTGATTTGACGGGACAACAGGATGGACAGGAATTTGTTTTGCCACGAAGACACAAAGGCACGAAGAGAAATTAACCACGAATTGACACGAATTTTTTAGACGCAGATACCAGCTTTCGCGGGCACAAGTTAACGCTGATTGCGCAGGAAACTTAGACACGGATTTCACGGATTTCTTTGCCACGAATTTAGTTGACGTATTAGAAAATTTATGGTAGGGTACGGTCTGAAGTGAAAGGTAACAGTGAAAAAGAATAGGTGGCTGTCCATACTATTCTCTGTGAGCCATAAATATTAAAAATTTTTGAGGAAGTGCGAAGATGAAAAAAGTAGTCAGTTTAATGTTAATGCTCGCCTGTTCTGTATTTCTTGCTGGTTGTCTCGAGCGTGAGCCCGAGCCTGCCCCAGAGCGTGAGTCCGAGTCTGCTCCAGTCAGTCTGCAAGATGACGAGAATAGCAGTTACCCGGCTCTTGATGCCCCTTTCTTCGATGTGAACAGCCTCCTGCAGGTAAGCCAGGAAGTCGAGGAAGCCAACAAGCCAGACGTTATCTATGTCCCTACGCCCCAAGACGTGGTGGACAAGATGCTGGAGTTAGCGAAAGTCCAGAAGAACGATTTGGTCTATGACTTAGGCTGCGGGGACGGCCGAATCATCGTGACAGCGGCCAAGAGGTACGGCTGCAAGGCCGTAGGTTACGACATAGACCCGGAGCGTGTGAAAGAGTCGCTGGAAAACGTGGCCAAGAACAACGTCGGACACCTTGTTAGAATTGAGCAGAAGGACATCTTTACCCTCGACCTCAGCGATGCAAATGTAATCACCCTCTACCTGCTTCCAAGTCTGAATGTGAAGCTGATCCCACAGTTGGAGAAGCTCAAGCCCGGCTCGCGGATTGTCTCGCACGACTTCCGAATGAAAGGAGTAAAGCCGGACAAGGTCGTCAAGCTCACCTCCAGCGAGGACAAAGCCCGACACAAGATATATCTGTGGACCTCGCCGCTCAAGAAGAGAAGGAAAAAGAAGCAGGCTCGCGCCGACGCAGGTTCACGAGAGGAAATTGGAATACTAATATCCGAAATACTAAGTGAGCCACAGATGAACACAGGTTTCAGAATAAAAATCAGCGATGAGTACTAACCACAAACCACGAGCGACGAGCCACGAGTTTAGTTGACCGATTATAAAATTTCGTGTAGTGTATGGCTTGAAAGTGGGAGATGGCAGAGTTGAAAGGAGTTTCTGAGGGGCTGTTGAAAAAGTCGATTTGGTTTGGAAAAATAGCTGTAGATTTATAGTTTTTGAGACGAAAATAAGAAGAATAGGGCTGGACAAGGTTAGTAGATTTTTGGTATAATTGCAGTTTGGTGGTAAAAGATGGAGACTATGACTAGAGAATTAGTGAAAGAGTTGGGCGTAACTGACGAATCAGTCCTTTCTGGTATAGAATATGCCCAAAAATGCGTTGACCTTTATAATGAAGCTTTGCGCGCTATGGGTGTAGTTCCTTCTGAGCCGACTCCTAGGACGATTGAGGCTTCAGAAATAAAATATGCGTCTCCTGGAGAAACGGAGTTCAAATATGAGCAAGTATCAGGACGTGATTGGATCAGTCCTTGCCCCCGCCACTTTTCAGAAACGAACGCTAGAAGTTATAAAGGAAATAGAAGGGATAACTAAACGCAGACTCTTAGTTTATGTTGCAAATTTCAATCACCCCGCTAGCCCAATAACATTCGAAGATAAGACAGGTTTCTCGGACCTAATCGAGGACATTGATGAGCAGGAGGTTGATATTCTCGTCAATAGTCCGGGAGGCTTCGCCGAAGTCACAGAAGCTTTAGTTACAATGCTTCGGTCAAAGTTTAGTCACATTCGATTTGCAATACCTAACATGGCCAAGTCAGCAGCTACGCTACTGTGCTTATCGGGTAATCAACTGCTCATGGATCACCGAAGCGAACTTGGCCCGACCGATCCTCAAATCTCATATCCGACGAATGAGGGGATCAAGCGGGAAGCAGCTGAGGATATCATCGAAGGGGTCAACGAAGTAAAACGTGTATTGAAAGAAGAAGGGCCTGAAGTTATTGCCGCTTATGTTCCTCTTCTCAGTAAATATACTATGGGTCTCTTGAGGGGCTGTGAGAATGCCAAAAACCTATCAGAAACTCTATCAAAGGACTGGCTTAAACTTTATATGTTCGCGGACAAACCCAGTTCAAGGAATCCCCATAAGATAAAAAGTTTTTTCGCAAGTCGGAGTAAAACGCTTTCACACACCAGAGCCATCGGGATAGAAAAGTGCCTCAAACTCAAATTAAACGTTATAGATTTACGAAAAGACGAAAACAAACAGCTTGGCAGTAAATTATGGGAGCTGTGGTGTCTTTATGAATTGAATTTTGAGAGAGCCCCTGAAATCTACAAGATCTATCAAAATTCCAGCGGTTTGATGCTAACAAAATCTGCTGGAAGAAGGGCTCTCGTAGTACCACCAGTAAAAGTAGTACCTAAGAGAAACCGACAAGCACGATAGAAATCAATTTTGTGAGCTTAGTGCGTTAGCATACTCGTCAGAGTCATGGGGGATGACAATTAAGCACGGATGATGTCGTTGATTTTCATTAGTCGGGAGGGGACTTGCGATTGATTATTGATTATTGATTATTGATTAGTGATTAGTGATTATTGATTAGTGATTATTGATTATTTGGGGAAAGACGGAGGACGGAGGGTGGGGGCTAAACGGGAAGGAACCGGGTGGAGGACGGGTGAGAACTAAATATGGATTCCGTGTCAAGCACGGAATGACGAACTAATTTACAATTGACTATTTACAATTGACTATTGGGGTTGGATTGTCGCGCATCGGTTCGCGATGGTCGCAATGACGCTTTTATAGGGGGTAGGGGTTTTTTTACTGCAAAAATCAAAAATTAAAATGCAAAATTGTGGAGGCCCTTCGGGCGGAGTTTCGACCAGGGTATCTGTCCGTTAAGAAACTTAGTAAAGCAAGATATGAAAACAGCCGAAATACAACAAGGTTAGACTTATCCGCTCCATCCAGAAATCAGAAAGTACTCCCCGGGCAGCGGCGCAGGTTCGCAGTTTCCGCCGTTTATCAGTGGCGGACTGAGTAAGTACGGTTTGAATCTGGAAAATGAATTTTTGATAAGGAGTCTCGAATGCTTAAAGCAAAAGACATTATGACTGAAAATATAATCAGTGTAAGAGAAGACACCCCGATATATGAGGCCGTGGAGCTTGTAGTGAAATACGGCATCTCAGGTATGCCCGTGGTCAAAGACGACATGGCCCTGGTGGGGATTCTTTCAGAAAAAGATTTGATAAAATTGTTCTACGGCAAGGAGGGTGAGAATAACAGAGTTGGTGATTTTATGACGCAACCTGCAGTTCACTTTGATGTGGATGAAAGCTTGCTGGATGTTTGCGACTTTTTGATGAAGAACATTTTTAGAAGAGTCCCGATTACATCAAAAGATAAACTGGCCGGCATTATCAGCATAAAAGACGTCCTTGGATATATTCTCGAACTAAGCAGAGAAGATGCCGTCACAGGCTGAGGAAGAAGTCAAGCATAAGCCGCGGTTCGAAATTGAATACGATAATCTAATGAAGGTGGATTAGCCACTCATCAACGCATCCACTCACCACTTACGAGCGACGAGCGACGAACTACGCTTTTATGATGTCGGCGATTTTCATAAGCCGGGTGGTATTGTCGCGCTCGGCTTCGGAGAGTTTGTCGAAAAACGTGCGAGGTTTGTAAAGCATAAATCCCCATTTATTACTCTCTAAACCAGGTTTTTTAGAAATTTTTAATAATTTTGAAAAATTAGGCTTGAACAAATAGACCATCTTTTTAATAATATAAGAAGCATAATTGACGATAATAATAATATTGGCTCGGGCGCGTCCCGAGCAAGATACCATGGCGGGAGGCTGCGTGCCTCCCGCGCATTTTTTAGGGAGGGGAATATCGACGTCCAAGAGGGTCTGTGTATTTGTCGATGGGGAAAATTTTCGTCATTCCATAATAGACTTATTTGAACAGTTTAACTCATACGATTATCTTCCTAAAAACGCCGATTGGGATGCGTTATTTGACTGGTTCGTATCTAAGGCTGTTCCTGAAAGTGAGAGAGTAAGAACGTATTGGTACGTCATCGCATTATTAGATTTCTTCCCTTATAAACTACCTGATTCTGATACTGAGAATTTGCTAAAGGTTCTTAACAAATGTGAATGGATTAAGAAAAAATTAGAAAAACTAAAAGATGAAACTCTTATAGAAGAAATGAAGAAGATTGTAGGAATTCTGCTGAAACGCCAGAAGCAAATGCGTAATCGATTCGAATGGTGGAGACGTTTGCAGGATAACATATCCTCTCGCTGGTCACGTATTGAATGGCGGCGTGCAGGAGCAATAACATACAATACGTTTGATAAGCAATTAGGTTTAGAGAAAGCTGTAGACGTAAAACTTGCTACGGATTTGATTGTACTGCGTGATATCTATGATATAGCTGTCATTGTTTCAGGTGACCAAGACTACGTTCCAGCAGTCCAAGTCGTTAAAGACTTCGGCAAAATAGCTGTCAATGTGGTTTTCCGTAATCGAGGCGGACGGCTGTTACCCGGTGGGGCACGAAGACTTAATCAACTCACAGATAAGTGTGTCGAGATAGGTTATAAAGAACTTGCAAGACACTTGAACATCCCGACGGTTGCCAGTACCTAAACCACCAAAATTCAGTTTTTCAGATTTTTACCGGGTCTAAGATGAAAGAAAGACTGAGTCCCCGTCTTCGCGGGAACGAGCTAAGCGCGTATTATGTCGGCGATTTTCATAAGCCGGGTGGTGTTGTCGCGTTCGGCTTCGGAGAGTTTGTCGTAAATGAACCTGATGGTCTCGTGCAGTTCGGGAATGATAACGTGCTCCAATACGTTGACCCTTCGGCGGGTCATCTGAAGCTCAATAGCAAGAAGACGGGCCTGCTTTTCCTTTTCAGCAAGCTCAATTAAATGGTCGAAAGCCCGCTCTAAAGCCAATAATGCGACATCCAATTCGCCGGACGTCGTTGCGAAGCCGTAACAGATAATTTCGCCGGCCATTTCTTTAGTCAGATGCGGGACTTTTACGTTCATTACGCGGGCGAACTTAACGGCCAGCGAAAACTTCTTTGTCGGGACCTCAAGGGCGGCCTTTGTGTCCTCCGGCTCCATTGTCGCACGGGCCAGCATAAAACGCCGGCACGTTTCCAACAGCTCCGTTTCAACACGCTTGCGGAGGGGCTTGATTTGCCTGGCGATTTGAATTAGCTGCCGGGAAATCTCGTCTCGCTTTTCACTGAGCAAACGATGGCCGCGAGTGGCCAAGGCCACCCGTTTGCGCAGATGTAACAGCTCCATTCGTGTTGCGTTAACATTTTCTATCATGATTCGTATCTCGTCCCCGCTTCACTATTTCGCTTTGCGAAATCGTGGCATATACTTCTCTATAAGTTTGATATCAATGCGCTTTAGCTCGACATTTTCGAACATGCTGAGCAGCTCCCAGCCGAGGTCGAGGGTCGTTTCGACCGAGCGATTTTCATAATAATCCTGTGAGACATATTCGGCCTCGAATTTATCGGCGAATGTCATATATTTCTTATCTTCTTCCGACAGTGCGGCTTCGCCCATAATCGTTGCCAGCTCCTGTGCTTCTTTGCCTCGGGCATAGGCGGCGTAAAGCTGGTTATAAAGGTCGGCGTGGTCTTCGCGGGTTTTGCCTTCGCCGATGCCCTTGTCTTTAAGCCGCGACAGAGACGGCAAGACGTCAACCGGCGGCGAGACGGCCTTTCTGTGCAACGGACGGGACAGAATAATCTGGCCTTCGGTAATATAGCCGGTCAGGTCCGGCACCGGATGGGTCTTGTCATCCTCAGGCATTGTCAATACCGGCACCATTGTAATAGAGCCCTTTTTGCCCTTGATTCGCCCTGCCCTTTCGTACACGGTCGCCAGGTCCGTGTAGAGGTATCCGGGATATCCTCGCCGGCCGGGCACCTCTTTTCTCGCTGCGCTGATTTCCCGAAGCGCCTCGCAGTAGTTGGTCATATCATTCAAGATTACCAGAACGTGCATATCCAGGTCGTACGCTAAGTACTCGGCGGCGGTGAGTGCGAATCGCGGTGTCGCTATTCGTTCGATGGCCGGGTCGTTCGCGAGATTGACAAACATAACCGCCCGCTCAATAGCGCCGGTTTCGTGCAGGTCGTCGATAAAGAATTGCGCCGCCTCAAACGTGATTCCCATTGCTGCAAATACGACTGCGAATTCTTCGCCCTTGCCCAGAATTGTTGCCTGGCGGGCAAGCTGCGCGGTTATGGCGTCGTGTGGCAGTCCTGCACCTGAAAATATCGGCAGCTTCTGGCCTCGCACGAGCGGATTCAAGCCGTCGATTGTTGATATTCCCGTCTGGATAAATTCGTTCGGGTAGTTACGGGCGTAGGGATTGATTGGGCTGCCGTTAATGTCCCGCCGCTGCTCCGGAATTATAGCGGGGCCATCGTCCTTTGGAAGCCCGAGTCCGCTGAAGACCCTGCCCAAAATCTCCGGCGAGACGGCCAGCTCCAGAGGCCTGGCTAAAAACCGAATTGTGCTCTTATCGACATCGATGCCGCGAGTTCCCTCGAAGACCTGGACGAGCACTTTATCGTTTTCGACCTGTAGAATCTGGCCGTGACGTATCGAGCCGTCGCTCAGCTCGATATCGACAATGTGCCCGTATTTGGCCTCATCGACCATCTCGACCAGCATCAACGGGCCGGAAATACTCGCAACTGTTTGATATTCTTTCAGCATCCAAAACTCCTGACAAATATAGCGTTTAGAGATTTCCGTTTTTCAGTCGTATAAATCCGAAATTCTAATATCGAATGTTCAAAACACTATTGACTTTGTTTGGCATTTTGTATTTTGGTCATTCGTATTTGTTTCGTGCTTCGGGTTTCGGGTTTCGGATTTGCCCTTAGTGTTTCATATCTCGTGTTTTATCATACGTTTTCGCTATTATTGAAATTTCAAAAACAAATGAAACTAACAATTACTCCAAACACTCGAATAAGGCATTTTTCAACACCCCCAAACAAGTTTGAGGGTGCCACCCAAGTTTCATTAGTAATTCAAAGGTCATTAAGCCGCCACTGAAGACCGCAGTTGTTTCATCTGCTCGTCGATTGTTTGCCGAATTGCGGCGATTTTGGTTATATCGCTTCGGGGGACATATTTTGCCCTTGCGATTTCCTCGCGTACAGCCAATTTGAATATGTCAACGGTTTCAACTCCGGCCTCAATGGCCACAAGAGCCTGCCTGTGAAAGTGCAGGACGGTCTTTAACATTTCGTACTGCTTGGGCATCGATGTGTGGGTATCGACCTCGTGAAAAGCATTCTGATGCAAGAAGTCTTCGCGAATCGACTTGGCCGTCTCAAGCGCTAACCTGTCTTCCGGCGATAAGGCCTCGGCTCCCACCAGCCGAACAATCTCAAGAAGCTCCGCTTCCTGCTCTAACAGGCCCATTGCCTTGACGGTCATTTCCTCCATTTCCCTGCCCTGGTCTTTATCTTCAAAGGAGGCTTTCAAGGATTCTTTATAAAATGAATAGCTTGTGAGCCAATCAATGGCGGGGAAGTGCCTCTGGTAAGCAAGCCTTCCCTGCAGTGACCAGAACACCTTGACGACGTGCAGTGTTGCCTGGACAACCGAATCCGACAAATCACCGCCCGGCGGGCTTACCGCACCTATAATCGATAAAGCTCCCTCGCGCTGCGGGCTGCCGATACACTGTACCCGGCCGGCCCTTTCATAGAACGCTGCAATCCGGGCGGCCAGGTACGCAGGATAACCCTCCTCGGCGGGCATCTCTTCGAGACGGGTTGATATCTCCCGCATCGCTTCAGCCCATCGGCTGGTGCTGTCGGCCATCAAGGCCACGGTGAAACCCATATCGCGGAAATACTCGGCTATGGTAATACCGGTATAGACCGAGGCCTCTCTGGCCGCTACGGGCATATTCGATGTGTTTGCAATCAGGACCGAGCGTTTCATCAACGGCTCGCCGGAATGCGGGTCCTTCAATTTCGGAAACTCCGTTAAAACGTCCGTCATCTCATTGCCGCGCTCGCCACAGCCGACATAAACGACAATCTCAGCGTCAACCCATTTGGCCAACTGATGCTGGACAACTGTTTTTCCCGAGCCAAACGGACCCGGCACACAAGCCGTCCCGCCCTTTGTAACGGGAAAGAATGCGTCAATAACACGCTGGCCGGTAACGAGGATTTTGTTTGGTACAAGGCGACCCTTTACCTGCCTGGCGTTACGAACAGGGCATTTCTGCATCAGTTTAATTTCATTCTTCCGGCCGTCTTCAGCAGCCACAATCGCCACTGTTTCATCAACGGTGTAGTCACCTTCTCGTATTTTCTCTATCTTTCCTTTTACATCGGCCGGCACCATAATCCTGTGATTAACCAGTGAGCTTTCCTGGACCTCGCCTATTATGTCGCCCGTGCCAACCTCTGCTCCGCTTTCAACGGTGGGCTTGAAGTGCCATTTCTTTTCCCTATTCAGGCCGGGCATCGCACTTCCTCTGCTCATAAATTCGCCTTCGGCGTCTGCCAGTAATGGCAAGGGCCTCTGGATGCCGTCGTAAATACTTTCAATCAGTCCCGGCCCTAATTCGACCGACAGCGGCGCTTCGGTATTAACGACCGGCTCGCCGGGGCCCAGACCTGTGGTCTCTTCATAGACCTGAATCGAGGCCAAATCGCCGTGTAATTCCACGATTTCGCCTATGATGTTCAATTTGCTGACGCGAACAACGTCATACATTCGCGCCCCGGTCATACCTTCAGCCACAACAACAGGCCCTGCAACTTTGACTATTCTGCCGGCTTCGTTTTCACTCATTGTCAAAACCTCTTTTAGTTTTTAGCCACTGATTTCACAGATTTCACTGATTTATATTTCTTGTTTTTTTGCCACAGAGAGCACAGAGAGCACAGAGAGAATATTAAATCGTTTTTTGAGATATATTATTTTTCATTTCCCTCTGTGACCTCTGTGGCTTTTTCTTTTTTCCTTTTTCCTTTTATTTAATCTGTGTCAATCTGTGTTCATCTGTGGCTTTTTTTCTTTTAGCTGTTTTGTAAAATATTTATACCCGTAGCCATTTTGAGCACTTTTCCGAGGGCCTGCGTTGCAAAGCCCTCGGATTCGGTTGTAAACGGCACAACCACAATACAAGGGGTCGGCATATTCTCGCAAGCTGAAAAAACTTCATCGACCGCCGGAGCTATATTTTCGGCAACAACGACAAGAGCGTACTTGCCGGCGATTATTTTCTCGGCACTTTCGGTTAATTGCTCATCCGTCCGGCCTACCGGGTACGTATCGACTCCGAGTGCCGAGAACGGCATTACAAAATCAGTATCACCAATTACAGCAGCTTTGTGTTCCATAAGTAGTCTAAATCCGAATATCGAATATCGAAATCCGAAACAAATATGTTGTCAAATCCGAATATCGAAATCCGAAATTCGAAACAAATCCAAATGACAAAAATTCAAAATTCCAAACATTTGGCTACTCGAATATAGTGTCCTGGCCCAGGTCCCGTTTTTCAGAGTCGCGGGAGTCGGAGTCTTTGTTTCGTCATTCTTTAGCTCCGTGGTTGCGCAAGAGCTCAACGATTTCGTTATGCCCTTCCTCTTCTGCCAAGGATAAAGGAGTTTGGCCTCGATTGTCTTTGACGTTGACATCGGCGTCCTTGGCGAGAAGCAGTTCGGCCACATCCTTGTGGCCCCACCGGGCCGCGTAGTGCAACGGCGTCCGGCCGGACCTGTCCTTTGCGTTGACATCGGCACCCTTTGAAATGAGTGATTTAATTTGGTCAATGTCACCGGAAGCCACATCCTGGTGGAGTAACTTAGTTGGTTTAGCTGGTTTAGCTGCTCTCTTCTTACACCCTGCGAGGGGAAAGGTTAGCACTAAGATTAGGCAGAATAGTTTTGTCGGTTTCATACTTGATTCTCGATGCTCGATGCTACATACTCGTTTTCTGGATTCCTGCTTTCGCAGGAATGACAGAAGGAAGCTATTTTCTATGCGTTCTTTCATCATCCGGCCACTCGGTCTAAAATAAGTTTCGTATCCAAATTATTCTTTTTGGCGGTCAATATTAATCTGACGTTGCGGATTTCGTTTTCCTTCATTAACAGAAAAGCAATAATTGGCTGAGGGCCGGCGGTAATCTGAATCGTTGATTTTAGAAAGCCGGTCAGGAATTCGGCGCACTGCTGCTCAGCCCTCAAAAAAGATTTGTCCGACATTAAATAGCTGGCGCCTGCTTCAACAACCCGGTGGTAGGGCGTTACGAAAAATAACGGCCCTGCCGCCTCATAGCCGACGTCGAGTCCGCCTTTCAGGCGTTCGAGCTCAATAAATCCGCCTTTCAAAAAGACATTAGTCTCTTCTGATTCGGTGAATTTGAGGCGGAGCATTGTGCGGATGTTCGTTAAATCGAGCTGTATTCTGAAAAGTCCGAGCAGAAAAATGCTCTTTAACCGGCGGGCAATCTTTAGATTATATTCAGCCTGGAGCTGGTCGATTGCGTAATCAATCCGGCGTATGTCCTTATTTTGATAGTAAGCCAAAACCGCCCGCTCTACCGCCTCGGCCATATAATCGGGAAACAGCTCGTAATCTTCCTCCTCAAAGACCTGCTCAAACTGCTCGGGCGGGAAATTGCCATCGCTGCTGTAATCGGTCCCCAACGGCTTTTCCGTCAATGTTCGCCTGACCACCAGCCGCAAATTTGCAAAATCATCCCGCGCTTTGAACAGCTCTACGATCGGCTTATCAATTATCATCTCTGCAAAAAGTTCCCGCACCGCTGACCTTCGAGCCAGCAGAATATTCTCCATTTCCGCAAAATTCCTGCTTGTCTGTGGCAGGGCATATTCGGTGGCCGATAACAGGTCGGCGGCCTGGTCGAAATTTTCCGCATTGGCCATATCCAGGAGAGCTGCCGGGCTTAGCATCTGCATCTCGAGCGCTCGTACCTGGGCTGTTTCGAAAGTATATCGCCAGTCGTCACCGCCGACGGGCGGATAGGTGTAAAAGTCGAGAACAGTTTGTTCGGCAAGCTCAGCCATTTGTTCTTTAATTCTCAAACAGTTCTTTTGCTAATTCGATTTCGAGCTCTTTGCGTGCATGGGCCAGCAATACGTCAAACGAGACATTATTTTTTATCCTGCCGCGTTTTAAGATAAAGCCGCCTCCAAGATTCTGTTTTTCATCGGCTAATCTTAGATTGCCTTTGTAGCCGGGACCCAGCTCGCGATTAATCTGCTTGATAAACTTCTGGTCGATTCGTGTTTCTTCATTGTCGATGATGACCTCTTCGTCGCCGGTTTCGACCGCTTCGAGCATCAACTTGGTCATAAATTTGCAATATTCCTCGTCCGGCAAATTCCGGAGCTGCTGTCGCGCCTGCGCAAAGACTTCATCAAGTATTTTTCTTTTCCCGCCTAAAAACTCTTTGGCAATATCCATTCTCCCTGCCGCTAAAAGATGCAGTTTTTTGTCTTTTGCGGCCTTTTTGGCGAGCGTCTGTGTTTGCTTTTTATACTCGTCCAGCTGCTCGGTGAGTTTGGCCTGTTCGGCAGCTTCTTTTTCGTCGGCCTGCTTTTTTATCTTCTCGGCCTCGGCCCTGGCGTCGGCCAATATCTTTTCTACTACCTGTTCAGCTTCCATAACCTATATCCACATTTGTTAGCGTATAGTTTTTGGTTTTGTTTACATAGCCGCAGCAGCAACTTCCGGCCAACTAATACCAAACAGCAGGATAAACAATGTTATCACCAGGCCAAGCATGGCGTAAAGTTCGACCATAACTGCATATATAACGCCTGCCTTGAATGCCATTTCGGGTCTTTTTGCAGCCATTAAGATGCCGCCCGCACAGACCTTACCCTGATAAACAGCACTTACCAGGCCGGCAAAGGCAATAGGCAAACAAGCTACCAACACTTGCATCCCGAGTGTGAAACTTAGTTCCGGGACACCGGTTTCGGCGAAGAAGTTTAGTTTGCGCATAGCCATAAAGGCCGCCAAGAAGCCGTACAAACCCTGTGTGCCGGGCAGTAAAACCATAATAAACACCTGCCCATACCTTTCCGGCTTTTCGCTCAATACGCCTGTAGCAGTTCTGCCGGCGATACCGATTCCAATTGCCGAGCCGATACCAGCCAATAAAGCCGCCAATCCGACGCCAACCAAAGCTAATGTCAATCCATCCATTGCCAAACCTCTCTTTCTTGTATTCTATTTTCCTATATAAATGTGTTTGTACTTTTTGCTTAGCGGCTCGAAAGCTCTGCCGCCGCCGATGAAGAACTTCGGGAAGAACTCCGCGTATTGCAATCTCAAGGTATGAACAAAGGCCCCTAAAGCGTTTATAGCTATGTTAAATCCGTGTCCGCCGACGAGTACTACTATCATTGCCACGATACCGAAACCGTAAGGTATATCGAGTGCAAGCTGTGCCATAACGTTTATTGCCATAGCCAGGCCGGCTGTAACCATACCAAGCGCCATCAATCTTATGTAACTTAACACATCCCCGACGTAAAAGATGGTGCTGAACAGGTTATATGCTCCCATACCGATTCGGCCGGCCCAGCCGCCCTGCCGGTGGCTGAAGAGCAAAATTACTGCCGCCGGAATAAGCGCCAGAATTCCGAAGAATTTTCCGATTTCAATTGGGACCACCCCTACCTTACTCGCTGCGAATATCGCAATCGAATTGAGCATCACCAAGAGGGTAAATTGGTCGCACAACCCGGCTATATATTGCTTTCGTCTAAGGTTGTGCACAAACGCAATCACCAGACCAGCCATAATCTGGGTATAACCAAGCGCGAGTGACAAGCCAAAGAACATCATCGGTTTCTCAAATGGGTCGAACCACATCATTTTACCTCTAAGCGGTTTTAACACTGGTACAAACTGCTGTACCGCATCACCGAACCATCCGCCGGTCAGGGCACCGGCTATGACTGTAACAGCCGAGCAAATTCCCAGCATCCACATCAGCTTCTTGTCGCCCTGCATCTTCTTTATAAAGAAAATCATTAAGGCGATAATGACAAGGCCGTAGCCAGCATCGGTCAGACACAGGGCAAAGAACAAAGCGAAAAACGGAGCTAAGAAAACTGTTGGGTCAACATCAAAATGCTTCGGCATGCCGTAAAGGCGGGTTATGACCTCAAAAGGCCTGATGTAGTTCTTGTTCTCTATTTCAACCGGAATCTCTTCGTCTTCAGCCGGTTCGATTTTAGTCAAACTCGAGGCCCCAAAACGGGACACTATTTTCTCCAGACGGGTGTAATTGCTTTTTTTCACCCAGCCTTCCAAAAGGACGGTGTGTTCCGTTGCCGGCGCGGTGCCCCTGGTCTGCTCCCTGTTCAACAGGTTTTCATAATGGTCGTGAAGAATTTGCAGCTTGAGCAAATGCTTGGACAACGACACTGCCTTCTCATATTGGCCCTCTAATTGCCTTGTTGTCTCGTTCAACTTTTCGCTGTGCTGTTCTATTAGTTCCGCTACCGTCCCTGTCATCGGCTCGAAGCTGACCGGCTCAAACTCGGCTGAGCGCAGCAGCTTTTGTACCTCATTGATATTGGCATTTAGACAAACGATAAGGCAGGCGTATTTGTTATTAGCTGCTCCTATTTGCTGAATTGCCCCGCCGAGCTCGCTTAGCTTCTCTTCTACCTGCTCAAACTGCCGGTCTGGCAAGAGCCCCGCCAGACACGTCGTCTGCTGAAGCCGGCCAATCTCTTCTACGGGCGTCTGGAAAGCCGCCCACGGCCCAAGCTCCTCCAGGGTCCCGTCGAGGTTCTCACATTCGGCTTTGAGTTTTTCTATTGCTGCTTCGGTCTGCTCACACCGGTCAATAATCTTTAGAATTTGACGGTCTGAAACGACCCTGTTATATGACTGCTCATCAACGACGGTGCGGGGTGAAAGAATGCTTGCAAGACCCTTTGCAGATTCGGCATAACCTTTGAGGAATGCAATGGTTTTTGCCAGCCGGTTTAGCAGCTCTTCAATGTCTTTTGGGCGCTGGCCTGCGGTGGCGAGCTCGGGTGAGTCCCTGCTGACCATTGCCTCTTCGGCGTTCAGTATCTGGCAAATACCTTCACGCTGCAACGCCTCCAGAAGCTCCGAAGCCTGCGTGCGATGGCTGACAATTATCACTTTTGCCATTTGGGCAATGGCCATAGTTAGCCTCTCAAGTAATCCATTACCTTTGCTGCTGCCGGCGGCATTCTGCCGGCTGTCTTTTCGCGCAGCTGTTGACGCTCCTTCTCGGCTTGCGCTTTGAGCTTCTCAACTTCCGCGAGGCCTTGTGTTTGAGCTGCGGCAACAGCAGCTTCGACAGCTTTTTCCCTTTGTTGTTCGGCTTCTTCTGATGCTTTAAGTCGGCTTGTCCGCCCCTTTTCGGCTTGCTGGGCTGCCTGGGCTTTGGCCTGTTCGATAATTTCTTGCGACTGTGCTTCGGCCTGCTTAATCCTTTTTATCAATTCCATTTGCATCCCTGCGATTCAAAACGCTATTTCAGATGGCGGATACACTATATTATTATTCGGCAAATGACAACAAACAGCCGAAAGAAATTTCTTAACTTATAAGAGTTTGTCAACCTTCACAACAAGTTTTTTTATGTGAGCAAGGGATTTTTCGAACTGGGCCTGTTCGGACTCGCTCAAATCAAGCTCGATGATTTTTTCGACGCCGTTTTTGCCGAGAACAACGGGGACGCCGACGAAGTAGCCGTGCACGTCATATTCGCTATCGCAATAAGCACAGCAGGACATTACGGTTTTGTTATCTTTCAGGATTGCTTCGGCCATTTTAACGACGCCGGCGGCAGGGGCGTAATAGGCGCTGTAGCCGAGGAGATTTACGATTTCAATACCGCCTTTTCGGGTGCGCTCGATTAGCTCGGCGATTTTTTCTTCATCGAGCAGCTCGGTTATAGGTATTCCGCTGATGGAGGTGAATCTGGGCAGAGGTACCATATCATCGCCGTGGCCACCCATTAAGACACACTTTATATCCTCTACGCTTACATCAAGCTCGGATGCGAGGAAGTAGCTAAAGCGTGCTGAGTCCAGGGCGCCGGCCATTCCCATAACCTTATTCCTGGCGAAGCCGGTGATTTTGGCCGCGGTATAAACCATCGCGTCGAGCGGATTGCAGACAACAATGATAACACTGTCGGGCGAGTGCCTGGCTATCTGCTCGCTGACATCTTTGACGATTTGGACGTTTTTCGTAAGGAGGTCGTCGCGACTCATACCTGGGCCGCGAGGCGCTCCGCTTGTTATGATGACGATATCGCTGTCCGCGGTCTTTTCCCAGTCGCGGGTGCCGGAGATGACCGAATCGTAAAGCTGAACGGGGCTTGCTGCGGCGATATCAAGGGCTTTGCCCTCGGCGAGGCCTTCAATGATATCGAGCAGGACGATATCGCCGAGATGTTTTGTTGCAGCGATGTGGGCGGTTGTTGCACCGACTTTGCCGGCACCGACTATTGTTATCTTGTCCCTTGCCATACGTTACCTCAGGTTATCAGGGTACCAGGTTATCAGGTAGTGGACATCAGGCTACCAGGTTATCAGGTAGTGGACATCAGGCTACCAGAATATCAGGCCAAGTTTGTTTTTTCAAATGCTCTGAGCCCATTCTTTCTTATCATTTTTTGTCAATTTTCAGCGTTAACTTGCCATTCGAGGATTCCGCCGGAGAAGTTTGGCTGCAACTGCACCTCGATTCGCAACGACTGTGTTTGGACGGTGTCGAAGCTTACTTTATGGAATTTGTCCTTCGCCACGCCGTAGCTGCCGGCGTTGGGGACTTCCTTCCATTGGCCTGCGTCCTTATACAGCAGCCGCCAGGACTTCGGAATGCGACAGCCTCCGCCGCCTGTGTCGTCGAACCAGTAAACGTCGGCGCGGGAGACATTCCTCGGCTGCTTGAAATCATACTGGACCCATTCGGTTGTGCCTTTGTGGTCCCACCAGGTGAATCGCGGAATGCTCTGGTCGTTCGAATTCTCAGGCACCAGCTTGTCGCTGAGCGCTGCGACGGTGTCAGCCCCCCAGCAGTGCGATGCGGCGGTGGGCAATAGTTTCGGAGCTTCTTTCCACTTGCGGGCGTCGGGGCCGGTGCCGATGGTCGGAAACGCTGAAATTCGCAGCCGGGCGCAGCCCATCGGAATCAGCGTAACGGTTTCGACCAGCTCGTCGCATTCGACGGGACTTTGCCGGAGCTTGCCAACCAGACCGAGGTGGTCTTTTACCCATTCCGGAATCTTTTTGGCTTTAGTACGCAGCTCAATGGGAGCGGCCTTAGCTTCAAAAGGCTGGTCATCATCAGGCCAGGCCTTGCGCACAATCTGGAACGACGAAGCCGGGTCCTTCTCGTTTAATATTAGCCCGTAGTTCCAGGCGGTGGTGGGATGTATCTCCCAGGCAGGCCATTTGTCGGTGCCTCCGGCGCGGGCGTACCTCTCGCCAATCTTCAACGAGTACGTTAGCGGCCCACGGTTCACCGATACGCTGTTTTTATTTTTCGTCCACTTCGTGAATGTGATGTTCATCGGCAGAGTGAGACTTACCCTGTCACCAGCACTCCACTTGCGGTCAATCATAACGTATGAGCGAGGGTGGGCCTTCAACCGTGCTGTTTTGCCGTTGATTTTCAGTTCGGGATTTTGGCACCAGCCGGGGACGCGCAGATAAAGTGGGAACCGAACCGGCCTGGGGCTTGTGATGGTTAGTTCGATGCTTTCGTCGAATGGGTAGCGTGTCTTTTCTACAATTGTAACCCTGGTGCCGTCGCCGACCTTTGCGGTGACCTGGCAAGGGGCGTAGAGGACAGCGGCGAGGCCGTTGTCGGGGGTGGCCAGCCAGAGGTGCTGGGCATAATAGGGCCAGCCGTGCCCGGTGTTGTGCTGGCAGCAGCGGTGACGGTGTGGGTCGAAGAGCAGCATCGGGCCGCTGTTTTGAAACCCCGGGGCTTTGTTGTGGCGGTCGCAGAGTATCAGATTAGGGGCAGTGAGGTAATGCAGCGCTTTCATATCGGGCGTCATCGATACGGGCAGTGAGTTGAACGTTACCTCCTCGCATCGGTCGGCCCACTTGGGGTCGCCGGTGAATGTCAGCAGCATCTCATCCGAGAGCATCATCTCGACCATAGCGCAGGTTTCAGCGGCCTGTCGCGGGCCGATGTAGCCGGGTCGGGCGTTTTCGTCTGCGCCGAACATCCCGCCGGGCACCTGGCCGTAAGTACCCATTACGGTCTGGTAGTTGCGTTCGGTGGCTGCGAGATGGTTGGGGTCTTTCGATTGCTGGTAGAAGACGGCCGGGCCGCGGAAGCACTGGGCGATGTTCACAACGTGCCAACTGGCAACGCCGCCGGTCCAGTTGGCTGTGTTGCGGTGGATTTTCTCGCCCAGGTCCAGAAGCGCCTTGTCGCCGGTACGGTTGTAGAGCCAGTAAACGCTGGCGAGGTTGTCACTGGCGCGCTGGTTCTGCCAGAAGGGCTCCAGGAAATCTTCATCGGGGACAGTCAGTTGCCAGTGGAAATACCTGGTCATAAGTTCAATGACGCGCTCGTCGCCGGAATACTCATAGTACGACTGCAAGATGTTGAGCATAATCATATTGGGCCATACGTCGGGCTTGCTGCCGCGAATGCGCTTCAGGTTCGAGCGCGGCCCGAAGTAGCCATCTTCGCGCTGGCTGGCAATAGTCACCTCAATCCAGGTTTGTGCCTCGTCGATGATTCGCTTATCGCCCAGGACGTATCCCAGATTGTTGAATCCTTTGAGCCAGTACGGCACCTCTTCCCAGGGGCTGTGTCCCTGGCCTTTCGTGCTAAGCCAGGCGTTGTCTTGCTTCTTGAGGAACCGGCTGATTTCGAGCAGGTGTCCGGTGAAGCCCTCGGCCTCCAGTTCGAGCTGCCTGCGGACCCAGCCCTGCGGTTTGATTGCACCTATCGGCAGCTTCATAAACGGGCTTGGCGTCAACGGCGGACGGTTGCTGACGTAGAAGTCGTTTGTCGCCCTGGTGTTCGGCTGTTCGACAACGCGGATGCCTGCACTGGCACTACAGCCGAAGCCCACGAGGCAAACAACCGACACCACACTAAATAGTAGATACTTAAACATCATTACCTCCTTCAAATTCAGATGATCCATAGATTATAAAAATAAGGTTCTCAATCGAGCCATCAACAAACCACCGTTCAGCATCGCAATGGTGGATAAGTTCCTCATTATATGCAAAAACCGGAACGTTGCTAATAAAAAATATGTTTTGGCATATTCCAAAATCGCACGGGAGCTGCTATAATTGCTATCGCACACAACATAAAGAGCGATACGAAATGCAAGATATAAGCATTACAGTCGTTTACGACAATAATCCGTATAAACAGGGGCTGGAAACCGGCTGGGGATTTTCGGCGCTTATAACGGGTGCCGAGAAAACCATTCTGTTCGATAGCGGCCGAGACCGCTCTTTGCTCAGTAATATGGAAAAATTAGCAATTGACCCTAACAAAATAAATATAGTCGTTCTCTCCCACATTCATCCGGACCATACCGGCGGATTGGGCAGCCTTCTCGAAAAGAATCCAAACGTTACCGTCTATCTGCCAAAATCATTTCCAACAAAGTTTAAAGATAACGTGCAGGCACACGGGACAAAAATGATTGAGGTCGAACAGCCAATAAAGATTTGCGAAAACGTATATTCGGCCGGCCAGCCTGGAAAATGGATAAAAGAGCAGTCTTTAATTATCCGGACAGAAGCAGGCTTGATAGTAATAACCGGCTGTGCGCATCCGGGCATTGTAAACATCGTAACGGCAGCAAAAGATTTAGTAAAAAATGATATCCTTCTGGTAATGGGCGGTTTCCATCTGGAATGGGCATCCAGAGGTAAAATCGAAAAAATCATTTCAGCTTTCAAGCAATGGCCCGTGCGATATGTAGGCCCCTGTCACTGCTCAGGCGAAAAGGCGAGAGGTTTATTCGAAAAGCATTTTGGCAAAAACTACATAAATATCGGTGCAGGAAAAGTAATAACTCCGGCCGATTTACAATGAAATCGGCATATTCAATTTGTTTCGGAAGCGCTTCCTTATGTTCCAGAACCGGTGACTTACTAATACTCTTACCTGATTTTATTTTTAACGTGCATCCAGATGCTTTTTGATGTTTCGCAACTGTCGGTCGCGGCAGAATAAACAGAAAAGAAAGATTAGCCGCACCACCATTTTTCTTCTAAACCTGAAAATTGTTTGCTTAACAACCTATGCGAAATTGCCGATAATTGCCGTATAACAAGTTCAGGCAAAGCGCACTATTGCGGCATACAAGGAATTTACTTGACAAATTATGCCAGATTATGAATAATAAAATACGGGAACTTCAGAATCCAAATGCAGGGAGTAAAGCCGATGCGTTTGGTTGTAAAAAAAAGTAATAGCACTGTCAGCGAGCTTCGATTCAGCAGCGGGCCTGTTTATATCGGCAGACACAGCAATAGCCAGGTCTTTTTGCCCGACAAAACAGTCTCAAAACAGCACGCTGTAATCTTTACCACGCAGGACGGAAAATGGATAGCTGAAGACCTGGATTCTGCGAACAAAACGTATCTAAACGACGAGGCAATCCACAAAGCCGAAATTAAAACCGGTGATTGTCTTCGTATAACCGATTTTACTATCGAAGTCTATCTCGAAGATGAGGCCGAGGCAGAGAAACCGATTCGTCCGGAAGATACGCTCACAACAACTTCTCGCGACTTGCAGATTATAGTAAGAAAGCCGGATGTCGAGCACGCCCCCGATATTACATTACCTGCCAAAAGGGTAAAAGATTTTCTGCAGGCCACCGAGGCAATCTGCAAAGCCAACGTTCTCGACGAAGTGCTCCAGGTCTTATTGAGTATCACATTAAGGCAGTTCAGTGCATATCATAGCTGGTGCGCTTTAAGAAACCAGTCCACCGGCCCAATGACCTGTCACGCAGGCAAAAGACGAGACGGCCAAACGGTCGAGCTAAGCCAAATAAAACTTAACGAAAAAATCAGTCAAGCGGTTGAAAAAGGCCAGTTCTTGCTCCTGCCACAGGTTTCAGCTCAAACAGAAGATGAAAAAATACGCTCTGCAATGATAGCGCCTGTTATGGACCCAACCGGCTGCTTCGGCGTGCTGTATGTCGATAACGCTATGGACGGCGAACAGTACAGTCTCAGCGACCTGGACTACCTGATGCTGCTTGCAATTCACACAGCCGCTATACTGGAAAACTTCTGACCCCTGCCGGCCACAAGCGGGGGCAAATCACCAAACGGCAGGTAACGCACCGCCGAGCTACCACAACGACTGTCCGGTCAGCGAAATTTCCGTTAGTTTGAAAGGAATCTCGTTTTTCTTAAGCCCTTCAAAGACATTCAGGACAATCCGCCCCTTTAGCGGCAATTTCCCTTTGATGGAAAATTTAAGCGTCGTTGTACCAGCGATGGACTCGTAGCCGCGCTTTGATACATCCAATTTTGTGCCGTCCTGAGCGAAGAATTCTGCGGACTCGAGCACTTCAGGCCGCAGGTTCAATCTTAAGCTCAACACTGTAGCGCTTTTTTGCCAGGGGTCCTTCTCGATTGAGCAGATAACAGTTCCTAATCCTTTGCCTTTAGCTCCGACTTTGAAATCCATAATACCCAAATCAACCGCTCTGGAGGCGTCTGCCGTCAAATACTCCAGTGTTCCGGAAAGCTCCTCCAGACCTTCTACATCTTTATCCGGCAAAAGCAGCTCAACATCGAATACGACGGTTTTCTTATCTTTCGCAAGTCTGGGAAATTTTATTTTGCGGCCCCATTGGTTTTTGGGTAGAAGGTCCTTGCCGGTATCGGTAGTTGCTTTTTCCATCCTGCCGCTTGAGACCTTGATGACGGGTGCCGGCAATTCACCTATTAATGACAAGGTGTAGCCATCGCTTTGGCCAAGAGGCATTATTCCGCGCTCGTAGTCGGAATACCTGACTAAACGCACACCTCCGACCTTCACGTTCATCTGTCCTGTTACTCTTACAGGAGCAGTGGGAGTAACTTCACGAAAACCCGGAAACGGCGGCACGTCACCGATAGCTGGTCTCGCAGGCTCTGCTTCTTCAAGGCCCAGTTTTTTGAGCATACTTTCATAATTTGCCTTAGCAGCAGTTACCTCAGCATCGTAATCGAAAAGCTGCTGTGCGCCTCTGGCCAGAACAACGCGTGGGGGGACATCGCCGAGAAGCTTTTCAAGGTCGCCCCCCGGTCCATCCGAGAAGGGTTTTTTATCTGCACGGATTTGTTCTTTCAGCCAGTCCTCATCCTGCATCATCTTGTCCATAGCTTCAATCACCTTGGAACCATCGAACAGCCACCGAACAGTCCTATCGCCGACCTTTTCGAAGTTGGAGATTTCTTTGATACCACCGGGCAGGTTCAGAATTGTCTCACTTTTTATAGTTGAAAGAAAGCCCTGCATCATCGGCTTCATTTGGTTGTATTGTAACTTGGCATCTTTAACCTTCTTGTCTAACTCGGCTTCGGAGATCTCGGAGACGAGCTTTTTCACGGCTTCGCCTCCTTCGTCCTGCTTTTCGCTTTTGAATTCAATAGTTATTTCACCAGATATGTCACGAGTGAAGTGGAGTTTCATATCGCTGCTAAAACCAGGAGTATGAATATTCAGTTCGTTAATGTCCGGGAAATACGCGGTGCCCTTGAAATACATTCTGCCATCGTCGGTCAGTTTGTAAGAAATATCCTTCCATGTATCGACCCCTTTAGATTGACTCAATATCTCTTTGACACTTTTCCTGAGCTGCGCTTGTGGGTCAGATGGTTCACCGCCCATTATGTTAAAGGACGGGTCGATTCCGGGCATTTCAAAAGATGGTTCGCTATCCATTTCAAAAGACGGTTCGCTATCCATTTCAAAAGATGACTCATCATCCGTTATTTCAAAAGACGCTTCGCCACCCATCGTCTCCCCCATCATTCCCAAGTCCATCGACACGAAGGTAATTTCGTGAACAACTTTTCCGGAGCCATCGGGATTTACGGTAAATTCGTCCTTTGTCTCTATGCATCCGGCGATGGCCACGACGCATACAATCAGCAAAATGTTAAGAATCTTATTCATAAGAGAAGCCTCCTTTTCAAAAAACGGTTAATATGTCCTCAAAAACTGATATAATAATACACTATTTTCGGCCAATCTGTCAACAATAATATGCTCGAACCTACCATTTTGGTCGCAATAATCCCGGCAAATCGGTACCGGCACACCGGCATTATTGACGGCAGCATAAAACGGTTTGTTACTCTGGGCCCCGGCGTGCCGTGAGACCGCCGACCTATTGCCTTTTGTATTTGCCGATTAACTGTCCCTGGCCGAGGATGTGACCTTGCATAGCCTTGAGCAACCGGCTTTTGTCGGCACCGGCGGGCAGGTCAACTTCCGTATCGAGTGCGTAAATCTTAAAGAAGTATCTGTGCGTGCCGCTCGGCGGACAGGGGCCTCCATAGCCAATCCTGCCAAAGTCGGTAGTCCCTTGCCTGGCTCCATTGGGCAGGGTGCTATCGGGCGGAATGTTCTCCGCCAGATCTTTGGTCTCTGCAGGCAGATTGAACAAAACCCAGTGCACCCAGGTCCCCACCGGGGCATCCGGGTCATCGGATATAAGAGCGATGCTCTTGGTGCCCTCAGGGACCGCCTCCCACTGCAACGGCGGAGAAATATCAGCACCGTCACAGGTGTACTTAGGCGGAATTAAACCGCCCTCTTCAAAGGCCGAACTTGTAATTTTGATGTCCATCTTTTTATCTCCTACTACTCCTAAATCAGCTTGTTCGCTCTCCTTGCAAGAGCAAAACAACAATACCGGTACCACTACTACAACAGCGACGTTCTTTAGCATAGCATTTTCCTCCCTTCTCTCACTTTTGTTTGGCGGCCCACCGCTTGTAAAGCTGGTTGATTTGCTCCGTTTCGACTCGGCCGTCCCAGAGGGCCACGGCATACCGCAACACCAATGGTTTGCCTGACGCTACTTTCAGCGGCTCTCTGTGCAGATTCAGCGTAGCCGAGAGGTAAGCAAAGGGCCTGGTCATTGTGAACCACGTCGCCGGGTGGTGCGGGTTGTCCGGATGGTCGAACATTGCTACGGTAACGGGTTTGCCGTTGGCATCAGCGGTGTAGGCGCACCACGTCGAGCGGACAAGACGTTCGTCACCCCGGAAGACAGTGCCCGGCTTGCCGTCGGCGTTAGTGAACCGGCCGCCGGTGTCCATCGATTTGACGAAACGCATACCGAGGCCGTGGTAATGAGAGCCGGTCAGCGTGGCCGATTTCTTTCCGGGAGGCACTTCAAACTTGGACTGCCAGGTCAAAACGGTGGCGCCCAGGTCCGTTGCCTGGCTGACCTCAATTGTGCGGAGCTCTTTCAGTAACAGCTCCTGGCCGGGCTTAATCCAGTCGATGAGTTCCGTGAAACCTGCGCGGCGCATTTCGAAGCGTTTGTCATTCTCCACCTCCGTTTTTACATCGGTTCTCGTGTCGGTAAAGGACTTGTGTACCTGCCGGCCAGCAACCTGAGTCTCCTCCCAGAAATTCACGCCGTCCACGTTGACCGCAAACATCAGGGCGTGATGATGCAGGTGGTCGGCAGGGGCATCGCGCAGAACATTGACCCCACGCGGCGAGAACAACTGCTGAACACACGGCTTGAAAGGTACGTTCTTGTAGCGATAGCGCAGCAGAAGGTTTTCGCCTGCATAAACGGACACGATGTTTTCCTCCATCGTAATCCGCATAGTGTTTTTCGCAGATGCCGGACTCGCCACGGCTGAGATAAGCAGGCCGGCGGCCAAGAAAAAGATGATTGTGATACTCTTGAACGCTTTCATAATGACCCTCCTGACAAAAAGCAACGTTTTTAGCGTGATATCTTCGACCTCACCGCGATATCATGTAAAACTCTTTAAGTAATCAATTATATCGGGCAGGCGGTCCAGTGTCAAAAACAGTATGGACAAAATCGCAATGACCCACATTGCCGCTCTTATTTCTCTTGCCTTGCCCGACACTATTTTTATAAGGGCAAATGAGATAAACCCGAACGCCAGTCCCGTACTGATACTGTAACTCAAAGCTATCATTACCATTATAATAAACGCGGGAAACGCTTCTTCTAAATTCGTAAAATCTATTTTCTTAACTTCCTTCATCATAAACAGCCCGACCATAATAAGTGCCGGCGCCGTTGCATATTCCGGAACTATCCCCACAATCGGTACAAACAATAATGCCAGCAGGAACAAAACGCCCGTAACTATCGAAGTCAACCCCGTTCGTCCGCCCTGCTCGATACCTGCCGCAGATTCAATATACGCCGTGGTAGTGGATGTCCCCAATAGAGCACCTATCATAGTTGCTATAGCATCGATTCCCAATAACCTGTCCAGCCCCTTTATTCTGTTTTTTTCATCGACCATATTTGCCTGGTGACAGCACCCCACCAGTGTCCCGATGCTGTCGAACATATCTATGAACATCAAAGTAAAGATGGTTGCGAAAAAGCTCCATTTCAGAGCACCAAGAATATTCAATTGAAAAGAAATTGCCTGTACATTCAAATGTAGTGAGATGAACTGTTGCGGCATTTCTATCTTCTTGAACACAGCGGCCAGGGTGGTTGAAGCCAAAATCCCGATAATAAGGCCTCCGGTTATCTTCTTCATCTCAAAGAAAATCATCACCAGCAGCCCGAAAAGGCCTATAAGAACTGTTAGCGTCAGCGGTCCTGCCGAGACAAACGTATTTTCATCTTTGACAACGATGCCGAGATTTTTCAGTCCTATGAAGGTAATAAACAGCCCGATGCCGACCGCAATAGCGGAAATAAGAGACGCCGGTATTGCCCCTACGATTCTTTTTCTCAAGCCCAATAGAGTCAATATCAAAAAGAACAATCCGGAGAGAAACACCACACCCAGAGCGGTCTGCCAGTCCATTTTTCCTGAGCCGACAAGATAAGCAAAGAACGCGTTGAGCCCCATCCCCGGCGCCATTGCTATCGGCGCTTTCGCAAATACCCCTACGATAAGCGTGGCAATGGCGGTGGCTATGCAGGTAACAGCTATCAGGGCGTTTTTGTCCATCCCTGTCGAGCTTAGAATGGACGGATTGACGAAAATGATATAGGCCATTGTAAGAAATGTTGTCGCTCCCGCCACGAACTCGATTTTGACAGTTGTCTGTTTCTCCCGCAGACCAAAAAATTTATCGACCATTTTTAACCCCCTGAATTTTTACCGCACTGCCTTGCTATCGTTTGTGCACGGCCCCCAATGATATTACCGATGCTTCTGGCTTTTTTCAACAGAAAGCTCCGAACCTAACAGCTCAACTATCCCGGCAACGAGGCGGGCAGAGTTTTTAGCCGCCATCGTGTGGAACATTCCCAAATCTTCCCTCGCTTTCTCATCGGCTTTATCGCTGATGCTGCGTATCACCAGACAGGGAATCCTCTGTTGATAGCAAATCTGGGCTACCGCTGCCCCTTCCATCTCCACCGCATCCGCGCCGAGCTCGTTGCGCAATTCAATACACTTCTCAGGTGACGCAACAAAAACGTCGCCTGTAACAACCACACCCTTTACAATCCTCGGGGCCCTTTCTCCGATGCTCGTCTTTATTGTTTCAAGCTTGACTTGTTCGGCTGCTCGCTCAGCCAATTTTAAGAGTCGTTCATCCGCGGGAAAGAAAACAGGGTTTTGCCAGCCATCGAGAGGGTTTCTCGCTCCTCTATGCTCAAAGCCGTCCGGCCACAGTGTCCCCAAGTCGTGCTGGGCCGTTTTCTCGGCTATCACTATATCTCCGGGAGACAGCTTGGGGTTTATCCCGCCTGCGACACCAGTAAAGATTACTTCGTTCGGCCTGAAGTGCTCTATCAGCAATGTAGTTGTCATAGCGGCGTTGACCTTGCCTATGCCAGTCCACGCAACGACAATCCTCTTGCCGTTTAACTTTCCGCCGGCAAATTTCATTCCTTCGATTCTCTGCTCCTGTTTATCCGTCAGTTTGTGCTCAAGCATTATGATTTCTCTCTCGAACGCTCCCAGTACCGCGGTTACAGGCCGAGAATTCTCTTCGAGAAGGACTGGACTGCACGAACTACATAACAGGGAAACTAATATGCAGATGACCGCCCCAATTTTACTGTGTCTCATTGTGCTCCCTTCCTTTAATTCCCACGTTTTTTTGTAAGGAACTGTGAGCGAGAGGACTCGAACATCCACGCCCCTTAAAGGACATCAGGACCATTTGGTCGCCTATATAGAAATGATAGGAGAATAGTTTTCCCTTTGCAAGTTTTTTGTGGGGGAGCAAGGGTCAGCAGGGAGATGCTGGAGAGGTGTTTGGGGAGGGGGGGAGTAGGTTCTTGCCCTGCTTGACAACACCACAGGTTGTGATAGACTAATTGAGCAGCAAGGCAGAAGTAGGTAGAGAGATGGATAAGGTTGGCGTTTGGCATGAGGCAATTTGCAGTCACAGTCTTAGTCGTCGTGTTCCAGTGTGCAACACTGGCCGGAGGTGATTCAGCAAAGCCCCATTTCTCGTGGGACACGGTTCCTGTCTATATCCACTTTGGCAAAAGCAGTGGCCCATTGTCAGATACTGAACTCAGGTTTGTTGCTCAAATTTCTGATTTTGTCTGCCTGGAGAAAGGCCATGGGAGGGGTCATTTTGGCTCAACTGAAAAGGGCATTGCCTTCGATGCCGAACGGCTCAAGGAACTCAATCCAAGAATGACAGTGCTTTTCTACTGGAACACCTTCCTCAACTACCCTCTGTATGATGCATGTCAGACAGTTGCCAACCATCCTGAATGGATTTTCCGCGACAAAGGTGGAGACCCAATATACAAGACAGGGACGCTGGAGCAGTATAACCTCCTCAATCCTGAGTTTCGGCAATGGTGGGCTAAGATAGCAGGACAGGCAGTAACAGAATACGGATGTGATGGCATTTTTATGGATGCCGTTAATCAGGCCAAACGACCGATCTGGATGAAAAGAGGATGGGGAGAGGGAAATGAAGACATCCTCACACAGGCCGTTGCCGATATGATGCGACTTGCCAATAGGCAAATGGGAGAAGATGCCTTGTTGGTCTATAATGGAATACGATCTTTGGACCCGGCTGGCACCACTACTGGGACAGAGTATCTTCCACACGCCAGTGGTGTGATGGTTGAGCATTTCACTGCATTTCACAGCCAGAGCAAGGAGTCAATTGCTGCCGACATCGAGGCGATCATAAGTGCCGCCAGGATGGGCAAAACCGTTGTGGTCAAGGGTTGGCCTGACCCGACATTCAATTGGACCAGCAAGGAGAAGATGCGTATTCCATCAAATGTGCTGGCCAATGAAGCTCGGAAGAAGATCATCTTCTCATTGGCATGCTTCCTGATAGCGGCACAGGAGAACTCCTATTTCTCTTATTCGTGGGGATGGCGGGAGCAGCACGGAAGTCTTGTTGACTATCCAGAGTTTCACAGACCCCTTGGCAAACCGAACGGCCAAGCGAAGAAGGATGGCTGGGTATATACGAGATCGTATGAGCATGCTTCCGTCCTGGTAGATCTGGCTGGTAGAAGGGCGAAGATAGACTGGAAGTAGTAATCAACTCCCCCAATCCGATGCTCCAACTGCTCCCAACCTCCTACCCAGGTGATCTGTTATTTCAGATCATTTCAGATCATCGCCTATTTTAGAACAATCTTTTTCGATAACTACAGTATTCAGGGAGCGGGGCGAGCACCTATGATGCCGTTTGGCCAACGTTCGAGAGTGAGGGGGTCGTGAGCCGGCAGCACAATGTCTGCCAGCGAGTGGATTCGGGCCATTGCCTCCCGACAGATGCGTTCGTCCGGACTTCGGCCTGGCCGATCTTTCTCTATATTCTCGTACTTGTAAACGACATCGCCCGTGATGACCACTGGACCCATCCACGTACGCACGAGCACACCCTGGCTGCCCTGCGTGTGGCAACCGAGCGGAAAAACCCGCACACCGGGAACAATCTCTTTATCATCCACGAGCTGCAGGGCGTTGGGCCTGCTGTCCAGTGCTTTTCGTACATCGGCAGCGAGGCGGTCTCTGCCACCCCGATTTTGTCCGGTAGTTTCTTCGTACTCACGCCGATTGACGACAAAGCGAGCGTTCGGGAAGGCATCGAAGTAATCGTAATGGTCCGGGTGCAGGTGTGTTACTATCACGTCACTTACATCGGCGGCCTCGATGCCGTGCCGCTTCAACGCCTTGACTGTACGTTCCTCAGGTAGCTGCCTGATTCCGCCGGGGATATACCTCGCAGTTGTCTTGCTGAACTCCCCGGGGTATTTGGGACCGGTGTCAACTATTATGGGTTTAGGACCACCCTCGATGACCCATACGTACAGATAATACGTGCTGGTCTGCTCACTGTCGGTGTCCTGGAAAGTTATGTAGTCGCGGACCTCACATTGGCCGACTTTGATAGCTCGAATAGTATATTTTATAGCGTTCTTACCAGTGGGGGGCCAGCTATTTAGTGTGCCGGCATCGTGGCTGGGCAGAACAATGCCGGCTTTCCTGCGTATTTTTTTTATCGCCGCCATGCACTCATCCAGACTGGAGAAAATACCTAACGGGACGCTTCGTTCGAAGTTGGCCAACAGTGATATCGTATCACCAGTGAGGACAGCTTTGCCATGCGCTGTGTTAACCCGATAGGCCATCGACCCTGGCGTGTGCCCACCCACCCAGAACGATTCAATGCCCGGCAGAGGTTCCTGGTCCTCAACCAACACAAGACGCTGCCGGCAGGCAGGGTTATTACTGAACTCATGCATAACACGCCCGTGGCCCCAGGTGGGAGCTGCCGATGTTGCCCCCTCCCATTCCTTTTTGCCTATGTACACCCTGGCGTTTCTATAGTTGAGCAGGTCATCCACGTGGTCGAAGTGCAGGTGCGTGATAAGCACGTGGCCGATGTCGTCCGGCGTCAGACCGAACTTGCGCAACTGTGCTGTGCTGCTCTCGTTCCTGTTTTGGGTGATCGGCTCGCGGAGCACGTGGGCCGCCCCACGGTTCATCTCCTCGACGTTGCTGAGACCTGCGTCAATCAGGATAGGCTTGTCACCACCAAGGATGAGCCAGAGGTAAAGAGCAAAATCGTATGTTTCGGCGTTGTCACCTTTATGGAAGGCGTGATTGCCGGCAATCTTGCAGATTCCATTTCGCAACGGATATATGCGGTATGTCGGCGACCCCCGCCGTTTTGCTTCGCCAAAACGAAGCAGCGGGGGCTCAGCTAAAGCAGCCAGGCCAATCATTAAGCAAACTACGACGCCTTCTAATCCTAATCGTAACACAGGCGGACGGGTGTTGACTGTAACGGCGTGAAACACATGTGTTTCTTTTCTAATCGTCATCTTTCATACCTTTCGTGAGGTTCATCGATTCTATTGCGAATATTAGACTTTCGATTGTCCGACAAATGGCCGGCTGAGATATTCCCAATTATACAGGGCTATTATGGACCTATATAACAAAACGATGCACTTGCAAGACAATAAGGAAAAACGCATACGAGCAGGGCAATATGCCCCTCCAGGCAGCTTTCTCCTGGCGGTGATGGACAGAAGGATGGAGATAGAAAAAGAGCCTGCTGAAGATTGGTCCAGCAGGCTCAATAAAACATGCTTTTACCCTGTACTGCGTCTTCTGAAAGTACGGACAACCTTCGTACCCTTTACCTTCTGTTTTCCTCTGGAAGTCGTCAACTCTCCGGTAAGCTTCGACTCGGCCAGCTTTCCTTCAAAGCTCATTTCGAATTTCCGCTCACCGAATTCCAGAACAATCTTAAAACTCACCTTGTCGTCTTCAAAATTGACCTTCTTAATGGGAATGGCCCCGTACAATCCGCTCATGTCCGGGTTGACCTTCAGTCTCTGTTTACGACTGCCTCGCTCGGATGTGACTTCAAGATTCCAGGTGCCGATAACCGAAGCACCAATTAGTTTCCCTTCGGCCGTAATCTCTCCCCTCTCCGACTTGACCACGCCGGTAAGCGTATCCCTGCGGACGGTTCCCTCAAAAGTTGATTCCCACTCACGGTCCCCAAACTTGCTTTTTCTCTTGAAAGTCAGCGTGCCCCGTTCGTACTGAAGGTCTGTGATCTCATGTTCGCCCCGTTGGCTCTGCCATTGGGCTGTGAGCTTGCCTTCCTTGCCAGCCTTGATTACAAGCGTTCCGGTTATCTCCCGCTCTCCGACCTTGTACTTCATTTCCCAGCTCCCGACAGCCCTGGGTATTCGTGGGCTGCGCTTGCCTTCGAGTTTAGACTCGCCTCTGTCGCTCGACAGGATTCCGGCGAGCTTCCCTTCCTTGATGGTTCCCGTGAACTTCGACGTGGTGGTTTGACCTTCACGATTTTGACGCTCCTGTGTGAAGCTGAGTTTACCTTCTTCGAACTTGACGTCTTTCAGCTCGCTAAGTCCCCAGAAACTGAGCCACTGACCGGTTCGGTTGCCCTCCTTGTCCCTGGAAAACGACAGAATCGAGTCCATCTGTCGCTCACCGAAGCTGACCTTGACCAGCCAGTCGCCGTACAAGCCCCCTCTGCGAGACCGAGACGGCTGAGCCGAGTCCTGAGCCGAGACCTGAGCCGAGACCTGGGCCGAGGATATGACCAGGGCCGCAAGTGCACAACACAGGACTGCCTTTAGAAATACTTTGTGCTTCATAGTGTGTTCCTCCAAAAAGAATAATTATTTAGACAATCGTTTTGTACCTTATCGACTTGCGATTGTCAATGAAAAAATATATAATCCGGGACTTTCCATATAGCATTGGATATCCTTGCTCTACTACACCGTTGAGCCTCATTTCTGATGGAATATCAAGCCTTTCTTGTAAATTCACAACTAAAAAACCCCAAGTTTGAGGTTCTTTTAGGTTGACATTTCCAATCCTGTTCGTATAGACTATATCTTCGGTTTTGTCGGCCCGCAGGTGAGCGGCGCCAAATACTGCAAATCAAAGAATGGAGGCAAATCATGAAATGTAGATTGACCACTCTTGGATGCCTGGGTTTGGGAATCTGTCTGTTGAGTGCACTGAGCTTTGGGGCGGACACTTCAAAAAAGGTAAAAGTCTTCATATTGGCCGGTCAGTCCAATATGGAAGGCAAGGCGAAAGTGGAATTGCTGGAGTATCAGGTTGGCCAGCCTGAGACCAGAGATTTTTTCAAACACCTCAAGAAAGATGGGAAATGGGTGGTGCGCGACGACGTGTGGGTCAACTTTCTCAACAGGCGGGGAAATCTCACTGTTGGGTTCGGCTCGCCCAATCGCATTGGGCCGGAACTGGAGTTTGGCAACACGGTCGGGGACCATTTTAACGAACAAGTGCTCATCATAAAGACGGCCTGGGGCGGCAAGAGTATAGGCCAGGATTTTCGGCCTCCGAGTTCGGGCCTGCCGAGCGAAGAGAAGCTCAAAGAGATTCTGCAGCAAACCAATGAGCGCAACAAGAAACGGAACAGGCCGGAAATCACCCTTGATGACGTCAAGGGTATGTATGGCAAATATTACCGGGAAATGATGAAGGAAATCAACACGACCCTTAAAGAACTGAAGACCCGTTTTCCGGATTACAAGGGGCAAGGCTATGAGATTGCCGGTTTCGTTTGGTTCCAGGGCTGGAATGATATGTTCAACCCGGATTTCCTGGAGAACTACGGCAAACACATGGCCAACTTCATCCGCGACGTGCGTAAGGATTTGAAAGCCCCCAATTTGCCTTTTGTCATCGGCCAGATGGGTCAGAACGGCCCCGACGGCGCCAGTGACAAGATGCAGACAATCAAGGATGCCCAGGCGTCAATGGAGGCAATCCCGGAATTCAAGGGTAATGTAAAAGTCGTCAAGACTGATGTCTTCTGGGACCGGAAGGCCGCTGAGCTCGTGAAGAACTGGCGAGAGCACATCGATGAGTGGGAAAAGGTAGGTTCGGACTTTGGTTATCACTACCTCGGAAGCGCAATCACCTTTTCGAAGATTGGCAGGGCTTTTGGCCAGGCAACACTGGAATTGATGAAAGCCGAGAAATAAGGCAAACCCGTCCCGCAAAATTATTATGACAATAACTGTAACAAGGATTTCCTCAGCAAGGGCACTATTTAAGGTCCCAAGGGTTTCATAGATTAGGCCTGTCAACCAGCGAGAGAGAACCAGCCTGCTGCGACAGTGCGACAGCACGGCGAGCGGGCGTTCAGCGACGCTTTTTTGTTGGCTAACTTATGCTCAATCAAGTATCATCATGGTGCTCGATTGTGAGTTTGTAGATTCAGGTATGCCGTTGCTCGACGACAAGAACGAATTTTTCAGGAGGCACGAGGTCTTTATGCGAAAGTATTGTACATTTCTGGTATTCGTATTGGTGGCCATATCCATAGCTCAGGCCGGCAATTGGCCGCATTGGCGTGGTCCTTACTTCAACGGCTCCACCGACGAGAAGAACCTGCCTTCAAACTGGAGCCAAACCGAGAACATCGCGTGGAGCGTCGATTTAGCCGGCTGCTCCGCGGCTACGCCGATTATCTGGGGAGATAGGGTCTTTCTATCTGGCGTCGATACTGCCAGGGACATGCTGCTTGCGATGTGCTTCGACCGCACCAGCGGGAAACTTCTGTGGCAGCGCGAGATTGCAAAGGGAATCCGTCAGGACAGGCGCAGCACGTACGCGGCCGGCTCTGCGGTTACTGACGGTAAGCTCGTGGTATTCTTCTACGGCAACGGTGACCTGGTATGCTTCGAGGTGAACGGCCGTCGTAAGTGGGCACGCAACATTCAGAACGACTACGGGACTTTTGCATTCCTGTGGACTTTCGGCAGCAGCCCCACGCTGCTTGACGGCAGACTGTACGTGCAGGTATTGCAGCGTGACGTGCCCGTGCAGGGTCGTGGTCTGAAAGATAAGAAGAACGAATCATACCTTTTGGCCATAGCTCCGGATACGGGCAAGACCCTGTGGCGTCATATTCGTCCGAGTAAAGCCCGTGCGGAGTCGCTTGAAGCTTTTACCACGCCAATTCCTTTTTCTTTCAGCGGCAATCAGCAGTTGTTAATCGCTGGAGGTGATGCGCTGACCGGGCATGACCTTGAAACTGGTAGGGAATTGTGGCGATGGGGTACCTGGAATCCGAGGCGCATCACGCATTGGCGGCTGGTTCCCTCTCCGGTTGCCGGCGACGACATCGTTCTTGCCTGCGGACCCAAGAACGCCCCCATCTACGCCATACGACCCAGCGGGAGCGGAGTGCTCGACGATAGTGCGATTGCCTGGAACAGCGAGGACGTGCGGGAAGTTACTTCCGATGTCCCCACCCCGGCCTTCTACGATGGCGACTTTTTCGTGTTGAGCGACCTGCGGAAATGCCTGTCGCGTGTGGAGCCGCGGACAGGTAAGGTGAAGTGGACAATCCAGACGCCCGGCCGTGCCAAATACGAAGCTTCGCCTCTTGCCGCGGACGGAAAAATCTACCTAATCAACCACAGCGGAGAAGCTGCAGTGATAAATGCAGCAAATGGTGATGTCCTCAAGGTGATCCCTATGGACAAATCCAGCGGTAGAGAAGTCGTTCGGGCGTCAATCAGCGCAGCGTACGGTCAACTGTTCCTACGTACAACAAGCAAATTATATTGCATTGGCAAGGGCGTCGAACCGGCGACTCCAAGACTAAATGACGAATCCGGATTTAGATGAATGTGTTTGTGGAGCCAGGATATTAACTCAAGATATGTAAAGCTCATATTTACCGTCTGTTTTTTGAAAGAAGTGTTAATATGGAAAGCGGATTAATTCTATTGGCCGCAGCAGGACTTTGCTTTGGCCAGGTTACTTACGAAGGGCGCGACGCGGACGCACAATGGCGGAATGAGGCACACGCAAGGATTGAGAAAATCCGCAAAGCACCGCTAAAGATCCAGGTCGTCGATGCCCAAAGCAAGCCGATTCGTGGCGCGAGGGTACGAGTGCTGCAGCAGCGGCACGCTTTCTGTTTCGGCAACATCCTCAACCCGCGTTCGTTCCAGCTCGAAGGTACGAACGGCAAAACGTACCGCAAGATTTTCACCGAGCACTTTAACAAGACGACGTTCGAGTCCGGCTTCCGCTGGCAAAACTGGTACCGGCCGGCTCGGGAGGGCAAGCTGGACGAGCACACAAAGCTGCTGGACCGTATGATCCAATTTTGCCAGTCGCACGACATCGGTATTCGCGGCCATTACCTTTCCTGGGCGCCGCTCAGCCGCGATATCTACAAACCGACCGATTACCGCAAGCACCCGGAGAAGCTTTGGCCTGAGCTTTCAACCCACATCGATGAGATGCTCGACTTTACTAAGGGACGCCTTGCCGAGTGGGATGCGATCAACCACATCATCGGCTGGAACGGCACTATAGCGACCGTGACCGGCTCGAACGAAATCTATGCGAAGATTATCCGCCACGCACGATCGAAGACCAAGACACCGCTCTGGGTCAACGAGGGGAGTATCCTGCCCGGGGGCAGTCGCATCGAGGCCTATGAGAAAATCATCGGCTACCTCTTCGAGAACAAGGCCGGTCCCGACGGCATCGGTTTCATGGGCCACTTCCGGGAGGGGTCGCTGCGCCCGATCGAGGGGCTCTGGAAGGTCTACGCTCGGTTTGCGAAGTTCGGCGTCCCACTGCAGCTCACCGAGTTCGACATCGACACCAGCGACGAGCAGCTTCAGGCCGACTACCTGCGCGACGTGATGACGATTACATTCAGCCATCCGTCATTCAACGGTATCGTTATGTGGGGCTTCTGGGAGGGCCGGCACTGGAGGCCGAACGCGGCGCTGTGGCGGAAGGACTGGTCAATCAAGCCCGCCGGAAAGATGTGGAAGGAGTTGGTCTTCGAAACTTGGTGGACGAAGGAGGAGCGTACCACAGATGCATCAGGGCTTTGCGAGGTGTCTGCTTTCCTGGGTAACTACGAGGTCGTCGTCGAGCACGCAGACCGCACAGTAACTGCCAAGGTAACGATGGACAAAACGGGTCAGGTGAAAACAGTCAGATTCTGACACCGGTTGGAGTAAAGAGGGTAAATTCAATATTATTGGTCGAATTGAAAGGCCTGGTTGTGCAGCCAATTAATTCAATAAATGTAAAATGAATCGCGTCTATGTAGGACAAGTTTTTATGAGTTTCAGGATTTCTCTGGTGATAGTAATTTCGGTGACCGTTTTAAGTTCTGCGATGGCGGGAGACTGGCCGCAGTTCCATGACCCGCGGCGAGATATCCGCGCTAAGGTACCGGCCCCTGAGAAACGATAAGTAGTGGAAGCGGGGGTAAGATCAAGAGTCGTGTGATTTTTTCACCGGAATTTTCACCGGGACAGAGTGGACTTATAACTATTGAGCTTACACCTAAAGAAGTAGTCTTATACAACTCCCATTCTATCATCCCTCATCTCCTTCCTCAACCTTTTTGAATCCCCCACCAGCTTATCCATCTCTGCCCAAAACCTTCTACTGTGGTTTTTGTGCTTAGTATGAACCAACTCATGCAGGATAACATAGTCCCGCAGCTCTTGAGGCAGTCTAACCAGATTCATATTCAGACTGATATTGTTCCCGGAACTACATGACCCCCATCTTGTCCTTTGGTTTCTTATGAATAGCGTGTTGTAGGTGAACCCATATTTCCGGGCCAAGTAATTTAATCTCATGGTAAGGAGAGTTCTGGCTTTGGTTTTGTTGATGGCGGGTAGATTAGTTTGAGGACAGTCTTGCTGTAGTCTCTTCAGTCTGTCGAGGTGCTTCTTTGCCCAGGGGATTTTGGATTGCAGGAATTTCCTGGCGGTAGTCAGGGACACTCCTTTGGGGATAGCAACTCTGATAGTCCGATCAGGCTTGATAGTTACGGACAGGTGTTTGGCTCTGGGAGAGGTAGTGAAGAGAACGGGGCCGAGGGGTCTAATGTTGACGGTAGTAGTGAGCATATTCAAAGAATAATCTCCTGAACATAGTAAGGTTGGAACATTATAGTTGAAACAACTTGAAAAATCGACTGGTTTCAATAGAATGTGAGGGCTATAAATATTGATTCATAGGAATCTTAGGCCCGGATGAATTCTGAGGCACTGGGGGGCACTTGTGAAAATTCAGAGGCCGATTGTGCTCCCTTCCTTAATTCACACGTTTTTTTCAAGAAACTGCGAGCGAAGGGATTCGAACCCCCACGGGCTATTGCCCACCAGGACCTAAACCTGGCGCGTCTGCCAATTCCGCCACGCTCGCATATCGTATTGCGTATTGCGTATATCGTATTGCGTTTTTCGCTTTCTCCTATTCGCTGTCCGTGCGTTTTTGAGATTTTTCGTCTGGCTCTGATATTTTCTCAATCCGTTTCTCGGCCTTCTCTAATATGCCCCTGCAATGCTTAATCAAGGCCATCCCCCTTTCATACTGCTTGAGACTGTCCTGCAATGGAATTTGGCCCTGCTCTATCTTTCCTACGATGCTGCCAAGCTCCTTGATTGCCTCTTCAAAGCCCAATTTGCCGATATCATTTTTTTGCTTGTTTTTTGCCATATTTTTGACTTTCACTTTTTCCTTTTTAGCCACTGATTTCACAGATTTCACTGATTTATATTTCTTGTTTTTTGCCTTTTCCTTTTATTTAATCTGTGTCAATCTGTGTTCATCTGTGGCTTAATTCTTTTTACTTTTTTATCACTTTACTTTCAATCAAATTTTCCTCTGCAAGCTCGGTAATTAATAAATCTCCGATTTTAACATCCTCTGAAGATTTTATTAGCAGGCCGGTCTTTTTATTGGCGGTAATACTATAACCCCGCTGCAAAACCGATTTTGGGTTCAAGCCGGCCAAGAGATTCTCCTTCGCGGTAAGCTGCATCCGGCGGCTGTTAATGATTGCCTTTATTGCTGCATTTACGCGATTTTTCAAATTATTTAAATCGACCGTTTTCTTTCCCAAAAGCCGATGCGGCTCAATCCTGACAATCTGCCGGAAAGCAGCGTGCAGCTTCGCACGTGCCTCCGCCAGCAATTGTTTTACTGAACTTTCCAGTCTGATGCACAGCTCATCAGATTGTTGTTCTGCGCTGTAGACCAGGAACTTGAGCTGGGACCCCAACCTTTTTTTGAGATTGTCCACGTGCTCCAAAACTTCCTGCATATCCGGGACCGCGACAACACCAGCTTTTGTCGGCGTCGAGGCCCTGGCATCGGCAACCAAATCTGCGATTGTGGTGTCAACCTCGTGGCCGACCGCACTTATGATGGGTATTTTCGAATCGAAAATCGCTCTGGCCAGAACTTCTTCATTGAAGGCCCACAAATCTTCCAGCGACCCCCCGCCCCGACCGACAATCAGAATATCGAGCTTAAGCTCCTTGTTGCGTCTGTTTACATCTCTAAGGGCCGCTGCGATTTTCTCCGCCGCCCCTTCGCCCTGGACAGGCACCGGATAGAGAAACAATCTGGCAGGCGGCCAGCGGTTGTGAATGCTGTCGATTATATCGTGCACCGCCGCCCCCGATTCGCTGGTCAATATCCCGATTCTTTCCGGATACGCCGGCAGCGGCTTTTTGTATTTTTCCTCGAACAGCCCTTCCGCTTTGAGCCGTTTATACATTTGTTCAAATGCTAACTGCAGCGCGCCAACACCTTCCGGCTCCAGCTTATCAACATAAAGCTGGTACTTTCCTCCAACGGTATAGACGTCGATATGACCTGTCGCTAAAACCGCCATTCCGTCCTCGGGCGAGAACTTGACATTTCTGAACTTGCTCGCCCACATAACGCACGGCAGTATTCCGCTTTTGTCTTTCAGTGAAAAATAACAGTGTCCGCTTGTGTGATGTTTCCAGCCGCTTATTTCGCCCCGCACTATCAATCGCGGAGGCAGACTCTCTTCGAGCACTACTTTGATTAGCGTATTGACCTGGCTGACCGTGTATATTTTCACTTTGTTTTGCATCTATAACAACACAACCACCCAATCCGCTATTGAACGAGAACGGCCCAGTACCCTCGCGATGGGCACCGCAGCGTTAGCTTGCTCTTGGCCTCAATGCGTTCGGCATCCGCCCATCGACACTTCATTATATCAAGCCAGCGGACTGTAACCGGCTTCTTCAACGAGCTTATATCCAGCGTCACTTCACCGCCGTCCGGGAAATACACCGCGTATTCCTTACCCGGCTTTGCCAGGCAGTATGCCTCGTTGGGCTTTCTGTCCGAAAGCAAATCGTTGTGAGGCGCACACGTAAAGACATCCATCTTATCCGTAAGCAGCCGCATACTCCGGATATTCGCCTGCGCCTTTTTACCCAGCCCCAGCCCGGAAGTTGGACGGTGGAACCGTGCCGATGCCAGCCCGCCGAAGATATTGCGCCAGAACCGCTCCATACCGTCTCTGTCGTTGCCGAACCTGCCGGTGTCAGCCCCGTAGATTTTCACGTTGTTCAGCGGGCGAACATTATCAGCTATTCGCGCTCGCTGACGCTGCGCATTGTCCCAGTGCTTTTGTCCTTTTTGATGGTTGTTCTGCGAAATGTCCACAAACGAATAGGTCTCCGGATGGTCGAACGTTGCGTTGTGCATCGAATGGGCCAGGTCCCACTTGTCCCACATTTCCGTAGTGTGCACCATAACGCCGGCCGCTTTCGCCTTGGCCTTGATGTATTCCGACCAGTTTTTTCCCCATTCCGGCGTTACTGATGTTTCGTTGTCCATACAATAAAGCACGTTACCGAACTTCAGCGAATAGGAAAGCATTTTGTCAACGAAGCGCCGCTGGAACTTGAGCACGGTCTTCTTGTTCCTTTCGGCCGGCACCGACCAGAAAAAATTGTTCTCGCAGCGCGTGGGATGGCTGTTGACCTGTTCGGGCAGCCCTGTTTCTTTGGCGGTGTAGTTGATGTTGTTCTTCGGGTTGAACGGATTGCGCTGCCAGATGTCCCGATAGTAGTCGAACGTCGCCCAGACCTCAATCTGGGCGATAATGTCTCGTTCGCGGGTCAGTTTGAGGAAGCTCTCGAACCTTCGCCAGTATTCCTCGTTCCACTGGTTCAGGTCGTATCTGCCGTTTACTTGCTTGAATGGCCAGACGTTGCCTTCGTCCCGGCTGGACATTGTATTGCGCACGTAGTTGCCGCCCACGGACCTGAGCAGATCCAGGTGCTCCTTCAGGCCGGGTATCTGAAAGAGATTGTCGTCTTTGGTGCCGCCCAGCAGAAGTACGGGTTTGCCGTTATATTGCCAGTACGCCGGATTTGGCCTGTAAATCTCTATCCTCTTTCCCGGACGAGACCTTGCCCGGGCCGAAACACACGCCAGCGTCAATACTGCAAATACTATCAGCAGCCATTCGAATCCTGGCTTTGATTCTCTCATCTTAAATCCTCCTGAAGAAAAAAATGCGCTTTTTCTGAACGATTCCTGCATTTTATTAAGCGGGGAAAAGCTGAAAAAAAGAAAAACATTCTCACCTGCTTTCTGCTAAAACCACCGCCTTCCATTACCAGCTTAACGGGCTGCCGGATTATAATCAAGAAAATTATAGGACGATAAATGATGGTTGGACAGTCCATTTCACCATCTCACCATTTTGCTTTCAGCTCATTGGCAATTCTCTTGATTCCTGAATCTTAATCTGGTACAATGTTTATACGCAAAAAGTGTAACCTGGGGGAAGGTGGTGCAGATGAATCCGTGGCTTGAAACTATGGGTGTTATACAGATAGCCCTGCTGGGCATTTTCCTTGGCAGGGTGTTTTCAGGTCTTCGAAAACCCTACTGGACATTGGGCTATTTTCTCCCCTCTTTGCTCATCGCTATGTTGGCCCTGGCCAGGTACAATAATGCGCTGCTCTTTGTGCCGCCGTTCTCGTGGATTACAGCAGGTCGGGTAAGATTCATCATTTTAGCTCTGGCCGCTACAATGGGCTTGACCACGCCGCTGTCCCGCCTGCCTCGCAAATGCGAGAAGCTCATAATCGGCGTCTTGATGGCTGTGGTTGTAGGGTGGTTTTCGGTTTTGCCTTTTCTTGTTCCGGCTTTGATTAAGGACGACCTCTCGAATCTTAAAACAATTGTTAATACCAGCGGCATCTGCTATCAGACCACCGATTATACCTGTGGCCCTGCCGCGGCGGTAACGGCTCTTGGAAAATTGGGCCTGTCCGCCAGCGAGGGAGAGATAGCTGTACTTTCTCACTCAAGCCCTGTCGCCGGCACGCTTCCCCACTGTCTTTACACGGCGCTTCAGAATCGCTATGGCGCCGACGGCCTGAAATGTCAGTACCGTCGCTTCGACTCGATTGCTCAGCTTAGAAATGCAGGCATTACGTTAGCCGTGGTGAGGGACGCATTTCTGTTGGACCACTGCGTCGCTGTCCTTGAAGTCTCGGACCGGATGGTTACTATCGCCGACCCCGTTCTCGGCAGAACTTTGATGTCCCATGAGCAGTTCGAGAAAATCTGGCGATTTTCCGGCATCGTCCTCAAACGAGTCTCTACGCAAAGCATCTAATCCCATATTTCATTGCTCGTTGTTTGTTAAACCAGATACGAGAATCGCAATATTCCCCTGATTTTGAGATTTTTTTGCAAGGTGTGACATACTGTTGTCACACTTCCGATAAAAACATAGCTAATTTGCTTTAGATGGTCGATAGCTATCAACAGGACGGCGGATAAAGACGTGCAACGCAGAATTGACTTATGAAGAACGCCCCGGCCGGGCTAACTTTTCTTGGGGGGGTAGCCCGGCCGGGCTAATTCCAATGCATTACTAAAATTGACTGTTTTTCGCATTTTGTGCGGTCTTCCATTTCACCTTTCAACTATGTTACCGTTTCTGAAGACGATGAAAACTGCAAACTCGCCTTTCATCGGTATGTGAATCATATCCCCACGGCATTTGCCCCGGGCGACAGGATTACCGAAAAAGTCCTCCGGGTCTATCAGCCGGAAGGAATCACCATTTTTCAAAAATGGCTTGACTGCAACTTCTACTTTTTCCGCTTTGTCCCAGTTGTAAATTACCAGATGCGCGCGATTTCGGTCGAACCGGTTAGCTAAGAGAACGGCCTTAACTCCTGTCGGACGCTTTTGGCCTTTTTTGATGACGAGGTTGCCTTCCTGTACCGCCCTTCTGTACCGGATAATGTTCAGCCCGCCATTGACTATTACGTTATCGCGGACATCACAGTTTTCGTTGTACGGCGCACTATAGCCAATTCTCATAGTGACGTTATAGAGGTAATTCCTGAATACGCGGATGTTATTACTTGGCCTTCCACCGCCGATTAGAAATGGGCCCTTGTTGTAACAGATGTTGTCCTCGACAAGGAAGTTATCTACATACGCACGTTCGGAGCCGTAGGCGTGCAAGGTGTAAGTGCCGTCGTACCGGCAGCTCATTATGCAGTTTGAAATCACTTTAACGCCGTCTTCATTTTGGGTGTAAATGCAATGGCCATGGCCGCGGTCGGTACCCAGCCAGCCATTATTATAAATTATGCATCCGTATATCTCCGGATTGATTTCGCCCTTCCAACAACTGATACCCTGGCAGCAGTCGTGGATAATCAGGTTTATGTACTTGCAGTTTTTTCCGCCGTGCATATGAAGCCCGCCCCACGGTCGGTTCAGGTCGCCGGGATGTGACCCCGGACTGACCGGCTTTTTCGGCACCGGTTCCGACACGAATATCTCCAGGTCACGGACCCACACATGCGCCGACGGACTTTGTACTGACAGACCGCCGTCTATCCTCGCGCGCTCGCCGGGTAATGGCCGAATATGAACCGGATTCTCCGCAGTCCCTGCGAGGCGAACTTCAAAAAGCTCTTTGGGACGCCGTTTGTAGGTGCCTTCGAGCAGATAGAGCGTGTCACCAGCTGAAACTTTCTGCCTGCCGTCCAGAGCCGAGGCAATATCCCAGGGCCTCTGCTGTGTACCGGAGTTTGTGGATTTGCCATCAGGCCCTGCATACCACTGCGCTGCTGAACTAATCTGTACCGCCGGCAACAGAAAACACACAAACAAAACGATTCGATATTTCATTATCAGCCTCTCAAATCATTAATAGGATTTCCACACGCACACAAGTAGCTCATGAAACAGAAAGGGTCGGTTAGTTTTCTGTCATGATTCTGCATAAACAACCTGGATGAGGGCTTTGATGTATCCAAAGGCAAAAGCAAGACCTTGAAGCCGTTCCGCATCGTCTGGATGCATCGGCACGTGGTCCGGCATGACCATCCCAGAATATCCCACTTCCTTAAGCACGTTCATCACTCTGTACATGTTGATATCACCCTCATCAGGATAGACTTCCTGGAAGTTGTTCCGTCGGCCGCGAATGTTTCGGAAATGAACGTTGAATATTCTCTTGCGTTGGCCGAAATAGCGTATCACCTCAAATATTTCAGCGGAAGGATTATCGAGGTTACTCGCAACAGTACCTACGCAGAAGTTGAGTCCGTGATACGAACTCGGTGAGATGTTGATGAACTTCTTGAGACCTTCGACTGTTCCGAGGACACGTTGGACGCCGCGATAACCTGTCGTTGGAACGCCGGGATCATGGGGATGACATGCCATTCTTACTTTATACTCGGTCGCGACCGGAATAACACGGTCCAGGAAATAGCTTATCCTTTCCCAGAAAAGCTCAGATGGAAGCTCGCCTGCCCGAGTTGGGGATTTGTTTCTGGCTCCTTTCTCATAACTCCAGGTGCTGTAGCGCGAACCTCCTCGCCCGGCTGTCGTCCCCGTTCGCAGGACATTTAGCACAGTCATATTGTATTTTATCGCGGGAACACCTGCCCTCGCTGCCATACGTATTTGTTCACAAGTCTCTGCGATTTGTCTATCGCGGCTGTCCTTGTCACCAAGCAGTCCGACCGAGCGAGGCATGCCAATCGGCACCATATCCAGAGTGATGCCATTTGCTATACATCGATCCTTTAATTCCAGCAGCCCTTCAAGCGACCACCGGTCCGGATTCCCGCAGACATTGTTGACACCGCAGCGTTTGTAGAATTGGAGCATCCTTTTCGTCGTACTCTTCTGTGTACCAGGATACATCAGAGGTTTGTTTGCCTTACCCGCATTGCTTCGGCGGTCTGTTGCTTCGCCGTTAGCCGCACTTTCGGGCAGAACGATTGTGCCAAAGGGGGTAATGCCGGCTAACTGAATAAATTCTCTTCTGCTAATCATTTTGGCCTCGTTCGAAAAGAGGTTCGGTTCAAACCCTCTCGCATTCCTGATACTCAGCAATTTTATCACCAACCGGCTGTTCTAACAAGCTTCCTTCTCTCACCCATTAAGTTCTACCATTCTTTTATTCGATTCGTTTTCTGTAAAGCCGGCTCTGCAGGGCGTGTTTCCAGGCCGCCCGGTTTGAATCGCCTGAATCGCCGCCGTATTCTTTTTTAGGTTCATTGAATCGTTAGCTTCGATAGCTCCTGTTTGATTTGCTCATAGAGAACATCTGTCCATTCGGGTAATGGATGCTTTACTTCAGGGCAGACCCTCTTCCGAAAGTCGACAGGGCTCAGGACCACGGAAATCCTGTCAATACCAGTTTCAGCGGCAAGTATAAACAGGTCTTCAGCAACCTCATCTCCCATAGCAAGGCACCCAATAGAAGCATTACTTCCGTGAATCATGATATCGCCGCCGAGGCTCGTCCGGCTCTCCCGGCTTGCCTGCCTGCGGTCGAACTCGTTGGGATAGTTCACTCTGAGTGAAAGATGAAACATACTATTGGGATTGAGGGACTCAATTCGATAAAGGCCCTCCGGAACCTGGCGGTCTCCTTCCTTGAGCTTTGGCCCAAGCCGACCGCTGGCAGCGAGGACGGGATACGTTCGAATTAAATTCAATCGGCCCTCTCTGCTACAAGCCCAAACTTCAAGCTTTTTCTCGTATTTAAGGCCAACAAAAACAACTTCCTGCGGTGGATAAGGTATCTTTGCTGCCTCGAAATATGGAAGTAGTCTTTCCTGAACCGCCGGCCCATACTCCTCAAGACACTTCTGTACCGTTTTTCTGCCTTGTACGGTTTGGAGCCCTGCCACAACATACCGCTGGAGGTATGCTCGAAAGGCAAAAGCCAATATCACGATACTGAGCAGGAACAGAATAATACGTAGTCGTTTCATAATAAATAGAACTAAGACAAACCTCTCCCACTCGAACGTCCCTCTTGGCCGGATGGCTTACCTACCGGTTTTCCAATGCTTTTGCACAGCACCTTCAATTCGCGGCACCGTTTCTATTCGATACGCTTTCTATAAAGCCGGGTTTGCAAAGCGTTTTTCCAGGCAGTCCAATTCGAATCGCTTACCTCGCCGTCAATCGCTGCCGTTACCTGGCTTATCTTGGCGTCCAAATCGTCAATATAATAAACCATAAAGGCCTCAGCCATCGCCGGCAGCTTCGGCGAGCCGAAGTCATATTGACCGTGGTGAGACAGAATAATGTGCCCAATAGAGTCCAGAACTGTTGGCTCAATCTGTGTCCCCTTGGCCTTCAGCGCAGCAACTTTTTCATTTACCATAAGCAAGCTTTGCACGACATGTCCTATCAATTGGCCTGAATCCGTATATGAGAAGGCCATATCGTACGCAAGCTCCTCGGTCTTGCCGATATCGTGAAGAAAAATCCCGGCAAGGACCAAATCGGCCTGCACTTGTTCGTACAACGGCAGTATCGCAACAGCTACTCGCAGCATATTGTGGGTATGCTCCAGCAGTCCGCCGAGATAATTATGATGCAATTTCACCCCGCCTGGTGCATTGCGGAATTTCTCCATCAGCCCGGCATCAGTTAGAAATTCTCCGACCAGCGCCTTTAACTGCGGATTTTTTATCCGGCCTACAATCTTTTTTACCTCCCCGAACAGTTTGTCGGTGTCCTTGTCCGTTCGCGCCAGAAAATCCTCAATGCAAACGTCCTTTGCATCGACGACGCTGACGTTATTTACAATGATTTGCAGCTTGTTTTGATAAAGCTCGCTTCTTCCCTGTATATGGACAAAGCCCGGCTTCGGCAGCGCTTTATAAACCGTTTCCGTTGCCTGCCACATTCGGCCGTTCATTTGCCCGGTCTTGTCTGAGAGAAACATTGCTATATACAAATCGCCTCGCGTTGTGCTTCGTAAAATCGGGTCTGCTACCATATAAACATCATCGATTGTCTCTCCCGGCCCGACTTCGTTAATGAATTTATGCGCCATTGTCCGCTCCATAAAATTGATTATTGATTATTCTCTGCGTTCTCTCCGTAAGGAGTCCCAAGGACCGCGTTCTCCGCGGTTAATCATATATCTTTCCCGAAATCATATTGCCTAATCTGCCTTTATGCAAGCCCTGTTAGAAATTCTATAGTGAATAGTACAAAATACAAAAAGGGAAAATTTCTAACGGCGCTTGCAACTCTCCGTGTTTTGGGCTATAAACGTGCTACGAAATACGATATACGGAATACGAGGCACGAAATATGAGATACAGCCGAATGTTTATACCAACGGTCAAGGAAGTACCCTCGGATGCGGAAACAGTCGGTCATAGATTGATGATTCGAGCGGCTTTGATACGAAAAGTCGCCAGCGGGACATATACTTATCTGCCGCTCGGCTGGCGCAGCCTGCTCAAGGTCATCGCAATCGTCCGTGAGGAGATGGACAAAGCCGGCGCACAGGAGATTCTTGTGCCTTGTATGCAGCCCGCTGAGCTCTGGGACAAAACCGGCCGCAGCACCGACTACGGCCCGACATTGTTCCGCTTCACTGACCGTCACGGCAGAGAAAATGTGCTTGAGCCTACCGCCGAGGAAGTTGTTACCTACCTCGCCGCCGGCGAGATAAACTCTTACAAGCAGCTCCCCATTAACCTCTATCAAATAAGTCCCAAGTTCCGCGATGAGTTCCGCCCGCGGTTTGGTATAATAAGGTCCCGCGAATTCATAATGAAAGACGCATACAGCTTCGATGCCGACCCTGAAAGTCTCGATAAATCATATAAAATAATGTATGACGCATACTGCCGGATTTTCAAACGCTGCGGCCTCGAATACGTCATCGTCGAGGCCGAGTCCGGCGAGATGGGCGGCTCCGGCTCGCACCAGTTCACCGTCCCGTGCGAATCCGGCGAAGATACAATCATTTATGCCGAAGACGGCTCGTATGCAGCAAACCTCGAAAGAGCTGCCGTTGACCCATTGCCGAAAGAAAAATCCAATGCCGAGATTCCGCCGGTGCAGGAAGTCCACACCCCGAATATCGGCAGCATCGAAGCCGTCTGCAAGTTTCTAAAGACGAAACCCGAACAAATGGTAAAGACGTTGATTTACTCAACCAAGGACAAGACGGCAGCTGTAATTATTCGTGGTGACCATGATGTTAATGAAGAGAAGATGGGGCTGGCTGTCGGCGGAAAACACATAGAGTTGGCAGATGAAGCTACGATAGAAAAAGTTACTGGTGCGAAGGTTGGTTTTGCTGGACCCGTCGGGATAGCCGATAAGGTCTCGAAAATGATTATCGACCACGCCGTCGCGGCAATGGCGGTGGGTGTTACCGGTGCCAATAAGACCGACTATCACATCAAGAATGTTGTGCCGGGACGGGATTTCCCGCTCGAAGGTGAAAATGTTACCATCGCCGACATTCGCTACGCTGTTGAAGGTGACATGTATAACGGCAAAAAGCTGCTCTTTAGGAAGGGTATCGAAGTCGGCCAGGTCTTCAAACTCGGAACAAAATACAGCGAAAAACTCGGTGCTAAATTCCTTGACGAAAACGGCGATGAAAAGCCCTGCATTATGGGCTGCTACGGCATCGGCATCAACCGAATCCTTGCCTCTGCCATTGAGATTAGCAACGATGATAACGGCATTATTTGGCCGATTAGTATCGCCCCGTTTGAGGTCCTGGTTACCAGCGTCAATCAGGACGATGAGAAAGTAGCGCAAGTGGCCGAAAATATCTACCAGCAGTTACTCAACGAAGGCATCGATGTATTGTTAGACGACCGCGCCTTGCGCGGCGGAGTGAAATTCAAAGACGCCGACCTTATTGGAATACCGGTAAGAGTTACCGTTGGCAGAAAATCCGTCGCCGACGGCAATGTAGAAGTTAAACTGCGAGCCGAATCGCAAAGCCGGAAAGTTTCCATTGAAAAAGCGGCAGATAAGGCGATTGAGCTGGTCAGTTCACTAAAAGAACAACTGAAGACCTGACAGAGTACGTATAATTGGTGATTATCAAAAACTAACCCAGAATTGAAAAGGAGAGAAACGATGAACAAGAACAAACTTTCACGAAGGACTTTTATCCGCAATACTTCCCTGATGGCCGCGGGGACAATCGCCGGTGCATTCACTCACAAGGCAGTCGCCGCCGACATCGAACGGGTCGTCAAGAGGGGGCGCATCAACCAGTCAGTCAGCAGGTGGTGCTATGGCAAACTAACTCTTGACCGGCTCTGCGCAGCAGCAGCCCAGATGGGCCTCAAGGGCATCGACCTGCTTGGGCCATCCGACTTTCCCACACTCAAAAAATATGGCCTCGTATGCACAATGACCAACACGCACGGACTATCGGACGGTCTCAACAACAAAAAGATTCATGCTCAGTGCCTCGACAAAATCCGCACCGCCATAGAAGCAACCGCAGAGTACAAATTCCCGAATGTTATCACCTTCCCCGGAAATCGGCGCGGTATGCCGGACGATGTAGGCATCGAAAATACCGTCACCGCACTTAAACAGGTCGTGGGACTTGCCGAAAAGAAGAAGGTCAACATCTGCCTCGAATATCTCAACAGCAAGGTCAATCATAAGGATTACATGTTCGACAATATGAAATGGGGCGTCGAGGTCTGCAAAAAGGTCGGCTCCGAACGTGTTAAGATTCTCTATGACATCTACCACGCTCAGATAATGGAAGGCGACATAATCCGCACGATTCGCGACTTCAAGGACTACATAGGCCATTACCATACTGGCGGCAACCCCGGCAGAAACGAAATCGACGAAACGCAGGAGCTGTACTACCCCGCCATTATGCGGGCAATCGTCAAGACGGGTTACAAAGGATACGTCGCACACGAGTTTATTCCCAGGAAAGACCCGCTTACGTCGCTGGCAGACGCCGCACGAATCTGCGACGTCTGACCCGGAAACTAAGAACTCAAAACTAAAAACTAAAAACTCAAAACTACCTATGTGGAAGCTAAAAGACCCTAAGCCGGTCAAGCTGATAATCGGAATCCTGGCTGCCAACCACAAATGTTTGCACGCCGCAATCGAGGCGCTGACCCATAAGTTTGGCAGGGCCGATTTTACAAGTGACGTATGGCACTTTGACAAAACCGATTATTATAAAGACCAGACAGGCCCGCATATCTTAAGGCAGTTTCTCAGCTTTGAACGCCTCATTGACCCGGCTTTACTGGCGAAAATCAAACACAAGACAAACAAGCTCGAACAAAAGTTGGCGGCAAGATTGGCCCTTCCTGTGCCCAGGCCGGTAAACTTAGACCCCGGCATAATTGAACCCTCCAAGCTAATCCTGGCCACAACAAAAAACTATTCGCATCGTATATATATCGGCAAGAGAATGTACGCCGAAGTAACGCTTGTTTTTGACAAGGGCGCCTGGCGCCCTCTGAAATACACCTATCCGGACTACAAACAGCGGTGCTATTTCGTTTTTTTTGAAAAAGTCAGAACCCGATTGCTGGAGCAGTTGAAATCGAAACACTAACCATATTAGCGATAATCTTACTAACCGGCTCATTTGCGCTATCGGTCATCTTAACAGCCGTCGTAAGAAAGCTGGCCATTCGCGCCGGCTTTGTCGCACAACCGGCCGAAGACAGATTTGCACAAGCATCCGTCCCGCTCGGCGGCGGCATCGCAATCTTTGCTACACTGATGGTTTTCATCCTCGCTGCCACCGCTGCAATAAAAGCTCTCCTTGTCCCCGGCCACCTTGATTGGCTTGCCGAATCCGCCAACATCGACCCTGCTGATTTCTTAAACAAAATCGGCCAGCTCCTGATTGTGCTGCTCTGCGTCTTCGTCTTGTTTGCACTCGGCCTATGGGACGACAAAAAACATCTTGGGCCGTTTTTCAAACTTGCCGTTCAGTTTGCAGTTGCAATAATCGCCGCCGCCGTTGCGGATGTTCGCGTTGAGTTTTTTATTGAAAGCAAAATAATCACCGTCATTCTTTCAGCCGTCTGGATAGTTTTGATTATTAACGCCTTCAACTTTCTTGACAATATGGACGGCCTGGCCGCCGGCATCGCAGTCATAGCAAGCTGCATTTTATTCACCGCAGCCGCCTTAAGTGCCCAGGTCTTCGTTGGCGGCCTGGCAATTGTTTTCATAGGGATATTGTTAGGGTTTTTGGTATTCAATTTCCCGCCCGCTAAAATCTTTATGGGCGACGCCGGCTCGCTCGTCGTGGGCTTTTTCGTCGCACTTTTGACCCTCCGCACCACATATTATCAAGAAGCACAAAGCGGACAATGGTACTCGGTCTTTATGCCGCTGGTCGTTATGGCGGTCCCACTGTATGATTTTATCAGTGTAACTGTCCTGCGGATAAGTCAGGGCAAAAGCCCGTTTGTCGGCGACACCCAGCACTTCTCCCATCGATTAAAAAAGCACGGCCTGACCGACACCCAGACGGTCCTGACATTATATCTGGCTACGCTCTGCACCGGCCTCGGCGCAACTTTCCTCTATCAGGTTAATCTGGCCGGCGCAATTCTAATCTTTAGTCAAACGTTTATGATATTGGCCATTATCGCCATTCTTGAAACTGCTGCCAAAAATGACAAAACTGCCGACTAATTCGGTCTTTTCCAAAAGCAAAGCCCTGGTGACCTTGGAGTATGTCCTGCTTGCCCTCTGCCTTTGTGTAATCGCGCTTCGGACCACGTTTACCGAAAGCCCAACCGCGCAGTCGACCGCTCTGCCGGCCAATCTGAGCGACAGCGTTTACAGTTTGACCGTATCGGCTGTATTGATATTGTCGTTTGTCGTTTGGTTTGTGTGGAGCTTTTGCAGCAGGAGATTTTTATATCGTTTCACCGCCATAGAAGTCGGGCTGGCTATCTTCGCAATAGCTGCTATCGCCGCAGGCCTTGCCGCTGCAAACAAGCGGGCCGCAATCGCTAACTTTGTAATAATGCTGGCTCCTATTCTAATGGCCGTCCTGCTTGTACAGATACTGGATTCGCAGTCAAAAATAAAACTGCTGCTCATTTGTATCGCCGCTTTGGGCATGGTATCGGCCTATGAATCTGCTAATCAGCTTTTCGTTACAAACCAGGCAATGATTGACGAATACGAAAAGGCCCCACAAACCCTGCTTGAGCCGCTCGGCATTACCGCCGGCACTTCAGACCACTTCCAGTTCGAGCATCGTTTATACTCAAAAGATGTCAAAGGCTTTTTTACCACCGGCAATTCCGCAGGTTCTTTTGCCATCTTCGCAGCTTTTGCCGGTATCGCTTTGTTCCTGGAGAAATTCAGAAATCGCAAATCCGATGCATCCGGCTCTCGACCGCTTGTTACCTGCGGCATTGCGGTCGCTGTTATTATTTTCGGCCTTGCTATTACCAAAAGCAAAGGAGCAATCATCGCATCACTGATTGCAGCGGCAATGTTTATTATCTACCTTTTATTTGGCAATTGGCTAAAAACCTACAAAAGAACTATATTGATAGTTTGCTTACTATTGGGTTTAGCTGGTTGCTATATAGTTGTTTCGTATGGATTAACTCACGGCCAACCGCCGGGCGGAAGCTCGATGCTCGTCAGATGGCAGTATTGGCACGCATCAGCCCGGATGTACGCCGACCATCCCATCACAGGTGTCGGTCCGGGCAACTTCGCACATTTTTATACCCATTACAAACCCGCCGAAGCCCTCGAAACCGTTGCGGACCCCCATAATTTTCTGCTCAGCATCCTTACTCAATATGGCCCGCTCGGCCTTATAGGATTTTTAGCCCTTGTTTCGATACCGTTATGGCGAGCAGTGTCTCGTAAGTCTGCTTTACTTTCGCCGAAACCTCATCAGCGTGAGCCGGCTTTTACAAAACTCGCCATACCTTTTGTAATTGTCATATCCGCCGCCTTGCTACTTATCAGACCGATGATTATGCCCGTAACAGATGGCAATACTCTTGATGTGATGATTTATGTGATATTCACATTATACGTTGCGCCCGTGGCTGTTTTTATCATTGGTTTTTTCCTTTTAACGGCACCGCTGCACACAACCCGCAACCCGCAACCCGCAACTCGCAACCCGCAACCCGCAACTCGCAACCCGCAACCCGCAACTCGCAACCCGAAACGCGCC